>OBJO01000056.1_pt1 | contig 53161 bp, 49 predicted proteins | sample 1481741 | NCBI WGS metagenome assembly OBJO01 (sample SAMN06140803, study PRJEB22556) | human gut metagenome | host: Homo sapiens | place: China: Beijing | collected 2014 | reverse complement strand
TTAGTGCTACCAGTTGCTGTATCGTTGAACTTCCCGCCGTTAGCATTAGGTTTTGTAGCAATGGGTGTTGGTTTAGGTAGTCAAATGAGTTTCGTTAATATTACTATGCAAGCTTTATCTTCAGGCTTCCAAATTCCAATTTTGGATGTAGTTAAAGGAAACGTGAAATGGTTAAGTATTGCCTCTGTACTATTATTAGTTATCGGTTTAATCTTTGGATAAAAAACAATTTAGGGAGTGGAAAACATGGATTTATTAATTAAACAAGTTCGTCTTCAAGACGGTGAAGCATTACAAGATGTAGCTATTAAAGAAGGAAAAATCATTGAAATCGCCCCAGTTATTACTGGCGATGCCAAAGAAGTCATCGAAGCAGATGGTCGTGTTTTAATCCCAGGTTTTGTAGAAAGCCATTTACATTTGGACAAGGCATTAATCGCTGATCGTAAACCAAATAAATCAGGTACGTTGAAAGAAGCGATTGAAGTAACCGCAGAATTAAAACCAACATTTACCGAAGAAGACATTTACGACCGCGCTAAACGTGCCTTAGAAATGTTAATCGTTCATGGAACCACGGCGTTAAGAACGCATGCAGAATTTGACCCAGCGCAAGGTTTTACTGGCTTCAAAACAATTATGCGTTTGAAAGAAGAATACAAAGAGTTAATTGACATGCAAGTAGTTGCGTTTCCGCAAGAAGGAATTTTTAAAGCCCCTGGAACAGAACAAATGATGTATGAAGCAATGGATATGGGCGCAGACGTTGTCGGCGGTATTCCTTATAATGATGCACCAGCGAAAGAACATATTGATTTAGTGTTTGAAATTGCTAAAAAATATGATAAAGATGTAGATTTACACCAAGATTTTGCCGATGAAGCTGATGATATGAGTATTGAATATTTATGTGAAAAAACCATCGCTGAAGGCTACCAAGGCCGTGTTTCAGTGGGCCACTTAACGGCATTGCATGCCTTACCTGAAGCAGAATTGGCGCCTATTATTGCAAAAATGGCGAAAGCAAATATTAGCGTGATGGCTTTACCAGCAACGGATTTACATTTAGGGGCTCGTGGTGATCAGTACAATGTTCGACGTGCGGTTACGCCAATTCGTAAATTACGCGATGGTGGCGTGAATGTCTGTATTGCTACGAATAATATTCGCAATGCTTTTACACCATATGGCACAGGGGATATTGTTCAAACAGCGATGTTAGCCATTCCTGTTGGGCACCTAGGTGGAGCGGATGACTTAAAAACAGTGCTACCAATGGTAACAACAAGTCCTGCTCGTGCGATGGGACTAGAAGGATACGGTGTCGCAGTTGGGAATAAAGCAGATTTAGTCTTATTAGACACAAAAGTGGTTGAACATGCGATTATTGATATTCCAGAACGGTTATATGTTATTAAAAACGGCCGTGTTACAGTCAAGACAGACAAAAAAGTCGAAATCATTCGTTAAGAAAAAAAACAAAAAGCTCAAAATGTTAGTTGTCAAAACTAACATTTTGAGCTTTTTTTGATAAAGGTAAAGCTAGGAAGGTGAAAATATGATTAATTTATCCTGTTTTAGCTATGATTCTCTATTGAAAAGTTTATTTTCAGTTTATTTTTGGTCGATTTTCCTTGATATATATAGAATCTTCAGGAAATGCTCCTATCTGTTTAAAATTCGGAATTTCAGAAATTATTCTTTTTTGCTAAACTAGTTATAACTGGTTAGTAAAAAGAAGTATTGGACGAATAGCGCTGAAACAAGTGAATGATCCAAAGTATAAAGAAAAATGAAACCGATACCACAAGACAAGACTGTTGCTGAAAATGGTAAGTGATCATTCTGCTAAGTTTAGTGTCTTAATGTTTAGTTAACTAAGAATTGTTGGATTGTTCTTTAGAAAGAAGGGACAATATGAAGCGAAGTAAATGGAAAGAATTGATAATAACGGGCATCTGCCATATATTAGTATTCCCCATACTAATACAGACAACTGTTTTTGCAGAAACATTACCAAGTACAAAACAAGTAAGAGAAGGAACCAATCATTCATTAACAGCAGAAAAAGCCAAAAGTGAACAACCACAGACAAAGGATAAACTACATGATGAAGAACCACTAGCATTGCCAAAAAGTGAGTTAATCGATAATGAGGCTAATGTTACAAGTCAAACGATTAGAGAAAGAATTGAGACGCCTAACCTAACTTATCGTTATGGATTTATTAATGAAGAGGGGCAGCCAGTAAACGCCAATGAGATCCTTCTACAGTATCATAGTTGGCAAGGCAATTCCCCAAATGGCATAAATGTGTGGGAAGGTGAAAGTCAACCAGTGACAGCATCTACAGTGGCTAATTTAAAAGAAGTGGTAATTCCAAGTGAGAAAGTAGCCGTCTATTCCGACATGTCAACGGTGCTTGCAGCGAGTAATCAAACATTTTTTTTACCAAGATATTATACTTCTTTAAGCTTATACAATAAGAAAGGGGAAATTGATCCCGATTATCCGCTGCCAACTATTTCCGACGCATCAGGAAACCAATATCCAACAACAATTTCGCAATTTGAATTGGAAAAAATGTCTGCACAACAATATAGTCAGAAAACAGGAGTAACGTTTAACATTAGCGAGAGTCAAAAACTAATCGTTCCTTTGTACAACCAAGTGAAGATTGATTCATCGAATCAATCTGGGCTATTGAATTACTTTAAATTTTCAGGGCCGGTCTATTATCATGTTACCAATCGCAAAGTGACAGAACATTTTGTGGATACTCAAGGGAAACCAATCCCTCCACCACCGGGGTTTAGACAAGGAAAGCAAACACTTATTGAGCGTGACCCTTACGCATTTAAACAGAAAGATCTTTTGCCAAGTAGCTATGAAATTGACTCAAAAACGTATCAATTTCAAGGATGGTATAAAGGGAAAACGAAACCTGAAAATTTAGAAAAAAGCGTAACGCCCAGTTATGATATTACCTATGACGACAATGATGATTTAACTGTTGTCTATAAGGAGATACCTCAAAAAAATTATACATTTGAGGATGTCAATGGTGTTGAAATTGCACCACCATCTGATTTTATTCAGGATCACCAACAACCAATAACTACGGATGGCTTTCGCTATTTAGCTGGAAAAAAACTGCCACAACAATACAGCGTTAACGGTAAAACTTATTTATATCAAGGTTGGTATCAAGATAAAACAAAACAAGAGAGCTTAGAAAAAACGAAGCGACCCATAAACTCCCCTGTTTTTAATGAAATGAACGCTATTACAGCAGTGTATAAGGAAATAACTGCAAAAGCTGAAATGCAAATAGAAGGACTAGTCAAAGTCATGCCAAGTGGTTATATACAAATTTGGCAGATTATGCTTACAAATGTGGGAGAAGTACCGTTAAAAAAAATAAACTTAAAGCCAGCAAGTGGTTGGTCACCAGGTCTAGCTCGGCCAATCCAAGTCACGATTCGTGTTGGATCTGAACCAAACAAAATTGTTCCTATTACTGATGAAAATTGGCGAGTTGGCATTGCTTTAAATACGGAAGTGCCTATTGGTCAGACAGCAACTATTATGATGACAACAATTGCTACAGGTGAACCAGATCAAGTGTTACAAGCGGCTGTTGAAATGAATGGAAATTTTTCTGCTGTTCACGCAGCTGATACTGTCAGAATCCAACCTAAAAATCAAGAAATTGTGGCACCAGATGAGGAAGGTTTTATCAGCACACCAACTTTTGATTTTGGCAAAGTCGCCATTTCTAGCAACACGCAGCAACATGGTTTAAAGCAGGCAGCAGATTATTATGAAAATGGTCAGGAAAATCCATATTTACGTTTGAAAAAATCACAACCCAATTGGGCACTAACTGCAGAACTATCCCCCTTTGAAGGAAGAGTGGATCAACTATCATCAATGACAAAGTTATTGTTAGGAACAACCAATGTTTCAGGTTTTATTCAGTACAATCAACCAACGGAAACTAAAGTTGCTCTTGGCAAAACAACCGCTATTCAATTAGTTGCCAACGGTGTAGCTAGCCATATTGTTGCCAATGGTCAGTTTGACGAAAGTGATGTTTATCAATTTGATTTTTCTTTTGATCAAATCAAATTAGAAATTCCAGCAAATCAAGGTAGAAAAGATCAAGCTTATCAAGCAATGGTGACTTGGAATTTAGTGACAGGCCCATAAGTCCATAAAAAATAAGTTGAATAGTTTGATCAAAAACATTGCATAGAAATAATAAAAGGCGGCTCAACGAAGCGGCCTTTTTCTTGGTTCATTACCAAAATATAACGAATTTTGTAACAAAAACGTTTGCTAAAAAGAAGGAAAAATGATTAATTTTACGAAAAAAAGCATATATCGACAAAAAAGAAGCAAAATTTGAATAAAAAAAGAAAAAATATGAAAAAAAATCGAAGAATTGTTTAACAATTGAAAACACGTGAAAACCAGTCATGACAAGGTGTAAAAGCCTTACAAAAGGTAAGTTTACCTATTATGGAGAAAGAAGGAGTGATCTGAAATGTTTTTGTAACATTTCTATTGCTTAATTGAAATATGGGTGTGGTAGAATGTTTTTGTCGTAAGAAAAGATTAAGATATTTTAAATAAACTTTAGAAATTAATTCGGAGGAATGACAAGTGAAGAAACGTCTATTTGCATCAGTATTACTATGTTCATTAACGCTATCAGCAATTGCTACCCCAAGCATCGCTTTGGCGGACAATGTTGATAAAAAAATTGAAGAAAAAAATCAAGAAATTTCATCATTAAAAGCAAAACAAGGGGATTTAGCTTCACAAGTATCTTCTTTAGAAGCAGAAGTATCTTCAGTATTTGATGAAAGCATGGCTTTACGTGAACAAAAGCAAACACTAAAAGCAAAATCAGAACAATTACAACAAGAAATTACAAACTTGAATCAACGTATTGAAAAACGTAACGAAGCAATCAAAAATCAAGCACGTGATGTTCAAGTTAATGGACAAAGCACAACAATGCTAGATGCAGTTTTAGATGCGGACTCAGTTGCAGATGCAATCAGCCGTGTTCAAGCTGTTTCAACAATCGTAAGTGCCAACAACGACTTAATGCAACAACAAAAAGAAGATAAACAAGCCGTTGTTGATAAAAAAGCTGAAAACGAGAAAAAAATGAAACAACTTGAAGCAACAGAAGCTGAATTAGAAACAAAACGTCAAGATTTACTTTCTAAACAATCTGAATTAAACGTAATGAAAGCTTCATTAGCATTAGAACAATCATCAGCTGAAAGTTCTAAAGCTGGCTTAGAAAAACAAAAAGCAGCTGCTGAAGCAGAGCAAGCACGTTTAGCTGCTGAACAAAAAGCTGCAGCTGAAAAAGCTAAACAAGCTGCTGCAAAACCAGTTCAAGCTAAAGCTGAAGTAAAAGCAGAAGCACCAGTTGCCTCTTCTTCAACAACAGAAGCGCAAGCACCAGCAAGCTCAAGCTCAGCAACTGAATCAAGCACGCAACAAACAACTGAAACAACTACACCAAGTACAGATAATAGTGCAACAGAAAATACTGGCTCTTCTTCATCAGAACAACCAGTACAACCTACAACACCAAGTGATAATGGAAATAATGGTGGCCAAACTGGTGGTGGAACAGTTACACCACCAACACCAGAACCAGAGCAACCAACACCAGCGCCTTCTGCTGATCCAACAATCAATGCATTGAACGTTCTACGTCAATCATTAGGTTTACGTCCAGTAGTATGGGATGCAGGCTTAGCAGCTTCTGCAACTGCTCGTGCAGCACAAGTTGAAGCAGGTGGTATTCCAAATGATCACTGGTCTCGTGGAGATGAAGTTATCGCAATTATGTGGGCGCCAGGTAACTCAGTAATCATGGCGTGGTACAACGAAACAAACATGGTAACAGCTTCAGGAAGCGGTCACCGTGATTGGGAAATTAACCCAGGTATTACGCGTGTCGGTTTTGGTTACTCAGGTAGCACAATCGTAGGACACTCAGCCTAATCAGCAATGATAAAAATAGACGTAAGCAGCTTCTGAAAAGAAGCTGCTTTTTTCATTACTATTTCATCCATCTCCGTTGACAAATTTGCTAAACGTGGTATTCTAATTATAATCTAATAATTTCCGTTGAATAGGAAAGTAAATACAAGACAGTTGGTAGAGAGACTTTGGTTGGTGAAAAAAGTTAGATGTCTGTATCGAAAAATGGCCTAGGAGGAATTTTTGTCGAAACGTAGGCAAAAACGTAATGTCTTTCGTTAACAAGACCGCTGATTATGATTGTCAGTTGAAGGGAAAGAGTCATCTTTCCGAAAAAAGGTGGTACCGCGATAATAATCGCCCTTTTACTAGTTACGGCTAGTAAAAGGGCGTTTTTTTATAAATAAAAATAGGAAAGAGTGAGGCAAATGAGTAGTCAGATTCCTTTTACAGTTGATCATGTGGGAAGTTTTTTACGTCCGGAAACAATTAAGAAAGCATGGAAAAAGGTCCAAGCAGGTGCTTTATCTCAAGCAGAGCTACGTCTTATTGAAGATGAGGAAATCAAAGCATTAGTAGCAAAACAAAAAGCTGGCGGTTTACGGGGAATCACAGATGGTGAATTTCGTCGCGGTTTTTTGGCATATTGATTTCTTAGAAGGATTAAATGGTGTGACAGGCTATATCCCAGAAACGGGGTATAACCAAACCTTTCATGGAAAAGCAGCTCCAGCCTATAATATCCGCGTAGTGGATAAAATATCTTTTCCTGCGCAACATCCATTTTTAGAGGACTTTTCATTTTTAAAAGAGGTGGTGGAAGTTGGTGATGGCACGGTAGCCAAAGCAACGATCCCTAGTCCGACCATGATTTTACGTCAAGAAATTTTATCCAACGACGGCACCTCGCGCATTCAAACAATTTATCCAGAGATTGGTGATTTTTATAAGGATTTAGCACAAACATATAAAGATGCAATTGCGGCCTTTTACGAGAGAGGTTGCCGTTATTTGCAATTTGATGATACAAATTGGGCGTTTCTAGCGGATCAGACAAAACAAGAAGAATTACGAGCAAAAGGAATACAGCCAGAAGAAATTGCACAAGTGTGTACCACGATTATTAATGAAGCCTTAGCTGGTAAGCCAGAAGATTTAACTGTAACCACGCACATTTGCCGTGGGAACCATGCTTCGTCTTGGTTATTTTCAGGTGGTTATGAACCGATAGCAAAAGAATTATTTGCTACGAATTATGATGGTTTCTTCTTGGAATATGACTCAGATCGTGCAGGGGACTTTTCACCATTAAGACATTGGCAAAATAATGGCAGCAAAGTCGTTTTAGGTTTAGTTACTTCTAAGTTTCCTGAATTAGAAGAGACTGAACAAGTGAAAGCACGAATTGAAGAAGCCCAACAGTTTGTTCCTTTAGAAAACTTAAGTATTAGTTCGCAATGCGGTTTTGCTTCAACGGAAGAAGGAAATCGTTTGACGGAGAAAGAACAATGGCGCAAAGTTCAATTACTTCAAGAAATTGCTAGAGAAGTATGGTAAAAAAACTGGGACATAAGTCTAAACGGCTTATGTCCCAGTTTTTTCATTGTATTATTTTAAATATTGATCTTTAGTAAAATTCGTGTGTTCATACTCGCCGTTGTCACCATAAAAGCGGTTATAGCGTTGTTTGAATTTGCGGAATAAATAAATGACTGTCACTTTAACTAGGCAATACATTGGAATCCCGAAGATAACGCCCATTAAACCAAACAGTTCACCCATAACTAACAAGACAAGTAAAATAGTAATCGGATGGACTTTTAATTTATCGCCCATCATACGAGGAATAACAAAATCACCATGAATCAATTGGATGGCAAACCAGACGATAACGAATTTTACTACCATAAATGTGGAATCCTGAAAGGCAATAATCAATCCTGGAATAAAGGCAATAAATGGCCCGATATAAGGAATAATACATAAAATACCCGCAGCTAAAGCTAAAATGCTACCAAATTGTAAACCAATTAATAGAAAAGCTGGCCAATACATAATCCCTAAAACCAACGAAGCAATGACTTGACCTTTTAGATAATCGCCAATTTGAATGTTGGCAATTTGGCTATATTCATCAAAATCAGGACGAAAAGCTGGGGGAATGATGCCTTTTACAAAGCGATAAAACTTTTCTTTGTCTTTTAAAAGGAAAAAGGCGATGATAGGTCCTGTAAACAAGGTTAGGAAAGTAGAAGAGACTGCAGAAAAGACGCTTCCCAGACCTTGTGCGCCTGTTTGTAGGTAATCCCCTGCAAAGTCTTTAAAGGAGTTTGCAAGTTTGCCCCAGAGCTGATTAATCGACTCATTAGCAGATTCTAAATCTTTTGCAAAAGGTGTTTTAGCCATAAATTCTTGTACTGTTTGGAGCGTGCTTTTCCAAAAACTTGGGAATTGTTTGATTAATTCTTCCGTTTGGTCTTGGATAATTGGGAAAAGTTGCAGTCCAGCTAACACTAGTAATGCAATAATTAAGACATAGAGAATCGCAATCGCCCAAACACGGGGAATTTTTTTCTCAAGGCGTTTCACCATTGGATTAAGCAAATAAAATAGAATAATACCAAAAAGTACCGGGCCTAAGACGGCACTAAAAATAACAAAAATTGGTTTAAAGATAAATGAAACAGTGTTGAATAAAAAGATAGTTACAGCAATTAGACAAAGGATAGTTAATGTGTAAAGTAAATTTTTCCCACCTAAAAAGCGGATCCACTTGGTACTTTCTTTATCCATAAGTTGCTCCTTTCGTTAAGCTTTATTTCTAAAATGACCAATAATTTCAATGACACCCATGAAAATCAGGATAAATCCAAAGACTTGCATCAAAACTAAGAGACTTTTGAAGGGATTAAAAACTAAAACGGCTCCAGCGATTAAAACCAGAATACTGTAGATAAGCGCGCCTGTTTGACGAGTATTTAAAGCAAAAGTCAATTGAACGAGGCCGTTTATAACAATGCTAATCCCTAATAAAAACGGCAGAATCGAAACAATCACCGGTGCAAAAAATAAAAAGGCTACTGCTAAGACGACAAAGATTAAACCTGTTACGAAACCAAGTCCCCAGCTACCCGTTTGTTTTTTTATTTTGTAGTCATCATAAATATTAATTAACCCTAAAAGCATCAAATAACCAGCAATTAAATAACCGACGAACTGGAAGAAAGCACCGGGATTAAAGACAATGGCACTTCCGATAACGATAAAGACGGCGTCGCGCAATAGGGTATGGCGCCGAAAATTTTCTCTAAAAGTTTGGAACATAAAAATCCTCCTCAATGTTATTGTTTCTTTTATTCTAGCGGAAAAAAGAAAAAAGTGCGAGTGGTAGCTCTAAAAAGTGTTGGAAACTGTGTCTTTAGAAAAAATAACATTAAAAATTAAAAAAAGTCTTACAAATGAGCGAAAATTGGCATATAATGGAAAGTGAAATTTTATTTTAAGAAGGAGAGATTTGATGGATTTATTACCTTTATTAGGCGTATTGATCGTCATTGTCGGCTTCGCATTGAAATTTGATGCTATCTTGATTGTGATGGTTGCTTTAATAGTGACGGCTTTTACTGGCGGACTTGGTTTGACATCGATGCTAGAAACACTAGGAACAACCTTTGTGAATAATCGAGGAATGGCTATCTTTATTATTATTATGTTAGCAACAGGAACGTTAGAAAGAAATGGCTTGAAAGAGTCAGCGGCTACGTTGATTAAACGATTCAAAAAGGTATCTGCTGGTGTGATTATTGACATTTATGGTGTCTTTCGGATTATCTTCGCCGCTTTTAACGTAAGTTTCGGTGGGGTAGCAGGTTTTGTGCGTCCGATTATTTTGCCAATGGCGTTAGGAACAATTGAATCAAAAAATTTACCAATGGTGCCAGAGTATGAAGAAGAACTAAAAGGGATGGCTTCAGCCATGGAAAATATCTGTTGGTTCTTTGGTCAAGTTCTGTTTGTTGGTGGGGCTGGGGCATTACTTGTTCAATCAACATTAAAAGATTTAGGCTATGAAGTGACATTAGGTAAATTGGCTTTAGTGGAAGTACCAGTCGCCTTAGTTGCCTTAATTTCGGCAAGTATTTACTTTACTTTAAAAGAAAAAAGATTACGTAAAAAATATTATGGACAGGAGGGACTGAAATGAGTTTTTTCACAGATCCAAGTATTGATTTGAGTGCAAAGTTATTGGAAGTCCTTTATATTTTTATGGGGATTATCTTGTTATATACAAGTTTTCGTAGTTTTCGTGATAAAACCAATCAACATGCGTATGGGACTAGTTTATTCTGGGGAATCTTAGGGATCTTAATCGGTTTTGGTCGGTTTATCCCACCAGTTGCCTGTGGCGTACTTATTTTTGTGATGACAATTCCGGCAATTCTTCAAAAAGTGACAAAAGGAGAAAGTCGCTTACCTTCGAAAGAATACATGGAAAAAATGTCTCAAAAATTAGGAATGAAGATTTTTATTCCCGCACTAAGTATCGGGGTTTTTGCAATTCTTTTTGCCACATTGACTACTTTAGGAGCTTTAGTCGGTGTCGGTGTTGGTGTCTTTGTAGCGATTTTCATCATGATGTTCTTTTCTAAAAATAATACGCCGAAAGTATTTTTTGATGATGCGGCGGAAATGTTAGAAACAGTCGGTCCTCTTAGTACGTTGCCAATGCTATTAGCTTGTTTAGGTGCTGTTTTTACTAGCGCTGGTGTTGGTGAGATTATTTCAAAAGGGGTTAGTGCCGTAGTACCAGCAGGAAATGTCAATGTAGGGATTATTATTTATGCTGTGGGAATGGTTATTTTTACGGCTATCATGGGCAATGCCTTTGCAGCAATAACCGTGATGACAGTCGGAATTGGTGTGCCGTTTGTCTTTTCTTTAGGTGCAGATCCCGCATTAGTTGGGATGGTTGCCTTAACATGTGGTTTTTGTGGTACACTGTTAACACCGATGGCTGCGAACTTTAATATCGTACCTGTAGCCATGTTGGAAATGAAAGATAAGTACGGCGTCATTAAAAATCAATTGCCGATTGCACTTTTCATGTTAATTTTCCAAATTGTTTATATGATTCTATTCAAATAAGAAAGGATGATCGAAATGAAAGTTGTCGTTACTGGCTTTGATCCATTTGGAGGAGAAGCAATCAATCCTGCCTTTGAAGCAGTCAAAAAATTACCTGCTGAAATTGCAGGAGCTGAAATTATTAAAGTTGAGGTGCCAACTGTTTTTGGCACTAGTGGTGAAAAAGTGGCTGAAGCAATTGAAACCCATCAACCAGATATGGTGATTTGTGTTGGACAAGCAGGCGGCCGTCAAACAGTCACTGTTGAAAAAGTGGCGATTAATTTAGCGGAAGCGCGTATCCCGGATAATGCAGGACAACAACCAAGCGATGTGCCGTTGGTTGAAGATGGAGCAACAGCCTATTTTACAAATTTACCGATTAAAGCGATGGTAAAAAATTGTCATGACCATCAATTACCTGCAGCGATTTCTTATACAGCAGGAACCTTTGTATGTAATGATATTATGTATCACTTACTACACTTAATTAACACTAAATATCCAACTATTCGTGGCGGATTTATTCATGTTCCGTTCCTACCAGAACAAACAATTGATAAACCAACGTTTGCTTCTATGTCATTAGAAGCAATCACAGATTCTTTGTTCTATATGATTGAAGCAGCAGTAAAAACGCAAGAAGATATTCAACTACAAGGTGGCACAACCCATTAATTAACAGGAGCGTGGAACAAAAATCACTTTGGATTTTTGTTCCACGCTCAAAAACTGATAAACGGCGGGAACAGAAGCAACTCCTTCGGAAATAAGCCGAAATTCTCCAAAAATTAAAGAACAATTTTCGGAAATTCCTTCTTATTTCTCGGAGTTAAACGCTGCTGTCCCGACCTCTTTCTATTTTTACAAAAAGAAAAAGTAATTTTTGTTGGCGTGTGAAAAAAATTTTTTATACTATTTTCGTTGACAAGTCGGTTTCTTCTTGGTATATTGAGATTCATAAATTATTAGCCCAGTAGGAAATAGATGTTTTGTTCAGAAAGTCGATGGTTGCTGCGAATCGATCAAGTCTATTTGTGAATTACACTAATAAGTAGTAACAATTACATAATACATAAGCGAGAAGCAAGTAAGCTTCTAATTAAGGTGGTACCGCGGAGAGATTCGTCCTTATTCTTTAAGGATGAATCTCTCTTTTTATGTAGCTTTAGGAGGCGTTTTCAATGAGTTGTGGAGGGGTTATTCGTTATCATAAGATCCTTTAATGTCAGAGTATTCAGAAAAAAGATTAGAGGAGAGTAACGAAATGAAAGAAAAACAGAAAAAGAAGACCGTGAGTGTTCGAGAAGCAAGTATCGTATTATTAATTATTGTGGCAGCTATTGCAACAGGAGTAATTGGCTTAAAGATATCGCCAAATATTACTATTTTGTTTGTGATTGCATTGATTTTAGGCTACGCAATGTTTCGTAAAGTACCATTTGATCAAATGCATAAAGGGATTGTTGATGGCTTGAAGCCAGGAATTATTCCAATTTTTATTTTCATTTTAGTGGGGGCATTGATTGCCGTTTGGATTCAAGCAGGAATTATTCCAACGATTATGGTTTTTGGTTTTAAAATGATTAGTGTTAAATGGTTTGTGCCGTCAGTTTTTATTGTCTGTGCGATTGTCGGCAGTGCAGTAGGTAGTGCTTTTACAGTGATGTCAACAATTGGAATTGCCTTTTTTCGGTATTGGCAGTACCTTAGGGTTAAATCCTGCTTTAGTTGTGGGGGCGATTGTTTCTGGTTCAGTTTTTGGTGATAAAATGTCACCTTTATCAGAATCAACAAACTTAGCCGCAGCGATTGTTGAAGCGGATTTGTTTAAACATATAAAAAACTTGATGTGGTCGACTGTACCAGCATTTATCGTCTCTTTAATCTTGTTTATGATTTTAGGACAAACGTACGCGAATACTAGTCTGACAGAAGTAGTTCAAGTTATTCAAGTATTGGAAGACCACTTTACCATTTCAATTTGGTCATTGTTACCATTAGCCTTAATGTTAATCTGTGCCTGGCGCAAAATTCCAGCGATTATCACGATTTTGTTGAACATTATTGTGGCAGTAATTATGATTATTATTCAAAATCCGAAAGTATCGTTGCAGGCATTAGGAAACACGTTGGAAAATGGGTTTGTTTCTCAAACGGGGAACGCACAAATTGATCAATTATTAAGTCGTGGCGGGATTATGAGTATGATGCCGACTGTGGCACTTATTATTCTAACGTTGTCTCTAGGTGGCTTATTAATGGAATTAGGATTGATTTCTGCGGTCATGGAAGTTGTTTCGCAGAAAATGAGCAGTACACCGAAATTGATTTTATCAACGTTATTAACAGGAATTGGCGTAAATATTTTTATTGGTGAACAATTCCTATCGGTTATTTTACCAGGGAATGCCTTTAAAGAAGTTTACAAAAAAGAAGGTTTGGATCCGACTGTTTTAGGCAGAACCTTGGAGGATGGTGGGACGGTTATTAACTACCTCATTCCTTGGGGGATTGCAGGTAGCTTCGTAGCGGGGACCTTTGGCGTACCAACGTTGACTTACTTACCATTTGTTTTCTTTAGCTTATTATCGCCTGTCTTCTCAATGGTCAGTGCATTTACTGGTTTAGGAATTAAGCGGTTATCAGCAGAACCTGTTACCGAAAAATAGATTGATTAAAATAGAACAGTTGATGGGGAATACTGTAGTTTCTCCCTGTCAATTGTTCTATTTTTCTTGTAAAAAAGGTTGCATTTTTAGAAAGAAACAGTTATAGTTGACTAGTCAATTGTTGACGAGTCATCTTTTTAAGGAGGAAACTATGTCGTTATCATTACGGGAAGTCAGCCAATTATTATGTCAGTTAAAGGTATTAGATCAAAAAATTACCAAAGTTTTTGAAGAGCAAGTTGGCTTGAGTTTGACTCGTTATGAGTTGCTGATGATTTTAAAAGAACGTCAGCCGTGTCTTCAAACGGAGATTCAAGAACACTTAAAAATCGATAGTGGTGCGGTCACTCGCCATTTGAAAATTTTAGAAGAGAAACAGTATGTGACACGACAGCGAAATCCAGAAAATAATCGGGAAGTGCTAGTGCATTTAACAGAAAAAGCACAACAAGAACTACAGCAATGTACAGCCAAGCAACAAACGGTAACAGAAATTATTCCCAGTACATTTACAAAGGACGACTGTCGCCAGTTAAAAGAACTTTTGACAAAACTAGATCAAAGCATTACAACGAAAGAGGTATGATAGAATGACAACATATACAACGAATGATTTTTCAGAGATTGTTTTTGGCCGCAAATCGGTTCGGGTGTACGATGAAACCCATAAAATTTCTCATGAAGAAATGTTAACAATGATTCAAGAAGCGACCACTGCCCCTTCTTCTGTTAACATGCAGCCATGGCGTTTTGTCGTAGTGGAAAGTGAAGCAGGCAAAGAAAAATTAAAACCCTTAATTCGCTTTAATACGCGTCAAAATGAAACATCTTCTGCAATGCTCTTAATTTTTGGTGATCTAAACTGCCATGAACGAGGAGAGGAAATTTACAATCAAGCTTATGCTAGTGGTAAAATGCCTAAGGAAGTGCGGGACCAACAATTAGCAGCCATTATTCCCCATTATGAAAGTTTAAGCAGAGAACAAATGAATGACATCGTAAAAATTGATGCGAGTTTAGCAGCTATGCAATTTATGTTAGTGGCCCGAGCTCACGGATATGAAACAAATCCAATCGGTGGTTTTGAATCGGAAAAATTAGCCGAAACATTTGGTTTAGATCAAGAGCGCTATGTCCCAGTAATGATTTTATCTGTGGGTAAGGGCATGGAAACTGGCTATGAATCTGTTCGTTTAGCACCAGAAAAAATCACGACATTTGAATAGGCAATAAAAAATGACGGCGTACGCTTGCATTAACCAACGATCTTAAAGAAAGTTGGCTAATGCAACAGCGATGCCGTCATTGTCGTTGGATAAAGTGACTTCCGTTGCGATGCTTTTAAGCTCGTCAACGGCGTTTTCCATAGCAATCCCCGTGCCGGCCCATTCCAACATTGTATAATCGTTGTGACCATCACCAAAAGCAATTACTTCTTCAGCAGTTATGCCTAACTGTAGGGTTAGTTTTTCTAAAGAACGCGCTTTATCAATATTTTTAGCGGTAAATTCAAAATAGAAAGGAGCGGAAAAAGCAGCGGTGACGGTTTCTTTGAAAGGCGCGTAGATGGCCTCATGATATTTTTGTAAATAGGCGGGTTCACCAGCAATTAAAATTTTGTTCAAGGGAAAGTTTAGTCTGGCGGCTAAATCATGCCACTCACATAATTGAAAGTTGCCGCCCCGTGATTCATATTCAATAATATTAAAATCACCAGTCTCTAAATGTAAGGTGTTATGAAAAACATCATTGACATACATAAATGTTTCATCATTAATCATTGGAATTACGTCAAATTGTTTCAAATGTTCTAAAATTTGTTGACTCAATGATTTTGAAATTGTCTGGTTAAATAGTTGTTGCTGACTGCCGTGATGGGTGACACAAGCGCCGTTATAGGAAAGTAAGTGTCCATTATAATGAGCCATCTCCAATTCATCTGCTAAGGGCCGCATACCGTTAGTCGGGCGGCCAGAAGCCAAAATCAGTGAGAGGCCTTGTTTTTGTGCAGCTACTAATGCTTGTCGCGTTTTTGGTGAAATCTTTTTTTCTGAAGTTAACAAGGTACCATCAATATCCATTACAATTGCTTTGATTGCCATAATTGGCCTCCAATCCGAAGAGTTTCTTTCTTTTAGTATAAAAGTTTTTTCTATTAATGTAAACGGATTCTCTTGTGAGGTGTATAAAAGAATTATTTTACAAAAATCTATACTATTTTTTTGTGAAATTTCATATAATAGAAGTATTCTAATTATCTACATAGAGAGCGAGGGACAAGGAATATGAAGGAAAAAGAAATGCATTCGCTCTTTTTTAAACATAAGTTTGTGAAAGTAACCCCCTATTTACGTCGTTTTGGTCATCGTTTGAGTGGGATGATTATGCCAAATTTGAGTATTTTTATTGCGTGGAGCTTATTGTCTTTGGTGGCTGGCTATACGACAGGGAATCTACGGCTAGCTCTTTCTGAAGTCGAAACGATAATGATTCGAGTTGTTTTACCGATTCTAATTGGTTTTACAGGCGGAAAAATGTTCGAGGAACAACGTGGCGGCGTTGTTGCTGCTATTGCGACAGTGGGCGTGATTGTTTCCACAGATGTTCCACAGTTGTTTGGTGCTATGTTTATTGGTCCTTTAGCAGGATATACTTTCGCCAAAATTGAACAAATTCTCTTACCGAAAGTTAAAGAAGGCTATGAGATGCTGACTAAAAACTTTTTAGCAGGAATTGTGGGAGGACTGCTGTGCTGTTTTGGTATTCTGGTTGTAGCTCCGGCTGTTGAAAGCGCTAGTTTTTGGCTGTATCAATTTTCTTCTTGGTTAATTGAAGCCAATCTTTTACCATTGGTTCACGTTTTCTTAGAACCTTTAAAAGTGTTATTTTTTAATAATGCGATTAACCATGGCTTATTAACGCCTCTAGGTTTAGAAGGTGCTAGTCAAACAGGTCAGTCCATTTTATTTCTATTGGAAACAAACCCTGGACCAGGCGTGGGCGTTTTGGTTGCTTTTCTGCTGTTTGGGCCTGTAGGTCAACGAAAAACAGCAGGAGGTGCCACCATGATTCAACTGATTGGGGGCATTCATGAAATTTATTTTCCGTTTGTTTTAATGGATCCGCGCTTATTTTTAGCAGTAATTGCTGGAGGAATGAGTGGTACGCTTGTTTTTCAAATATTTAATGTGGGGCTAAGTGCTCCAGCTTCGCCAGGCTCATTGGTTGCGATTTTAGCCAATACCCCGACTGATGCGAGGCTGGCGGTTTTTAGCGGGATTTTTGTTAGCTTTCTGTGCTCTTTTGCAATAGCAAGCTTGTTATTAAAACGTCAACGAGGAATTGAACCAGTTTCAATTATAAAGATGAAGGAGGAAGACCAAGTGGAAACAGTCACACCTAACTATCAGCAAATTTTATTTGTTTGTGATGCAGGAATGGGCTCAAGTGCCATGGGGGCTAGTTTGCTAAGCCGACAATTAAAAGCTGTGGACTTGGAGATACCTGTGACTTACCAGTCCGTTCATCAGATGAAGTGGCAGCCTAAGACATTAGTGGTCATTCAAGCAGAATTGAAACAGTTAGCACAAAAGTACGTCCCAGAAAAGGATATGGTGAGTGTTCAAAATTTTTTAGAAATTAAATCCTATTACCCGCAAGTTTTAGCCAAACTGACTGCTTCTTCTCAAGAGCAATCTTCACTTGGTTCAGAGTCTACTGGAACGAACCCGACCAAACAAAGACAGAAGCTTGTTTTTTTATATGCCGAGAATGTTCGAGGATCGCAAACAATGGGAATGGAATTATTGCGGCAACAAGCGGCGAAACAAGGAGTCGCGATTGAAGTATCTAAAGAGCCACTGGAAACAGTCTTTTTTACCAAGGAGACAACCTACGTAGTGACTCGTGAACTGGCGCAAGCCTATCATTTAGATCTAACGCAACAAAATTTATACGTAGTTACTAGTTTTTTGAATAAGAAAGAGTATCAAGAATGGCTGGAAGGAGGAGCTGATAGATGTTTTTAACGACAAGAGAAACTGTTCTATTAACGGAATTAGTGAATAGTCCTACCCCCGTTTCAGTAAACCGCATGATGAATTTGTTAAAGGTTAGCCGCCGGACGGTATATCGTGAATTAGAAAATTTAGAAACCTCGCTAGCATCGATGGGCGCGACGTTGGAAAAAGTAGCTCGTGGGCGCTTTTCGATTCAAGCAGATGAAGCAGCGATGACGGAAATTCAGGCTGCTATTTTAGGAGAAGAGACACAGGAACTTTCTACTTTGGCGCGGCAACATGCGATTTTATTGACATTACTGCAAACAAAAGAGCCAGTCTCTATGCATTATTTTCTGGAAACGTATTGTATTAGTAATACGACTTTTTATGCCGATATTAAACAATTAGAAACACGGATTGCTCGGATTCCGTTGACGATTTCTCGGAATCAAGGTTATGAAGTGACTGGTTCTGAAAAATATCGCCGTCTTCTAATGGCGAATATTCTAAGTATGGAAATTAATGAGTACCAATTTTTTCATTTTACCGAATTAACGACAAACGACCATTTTTTCTTTCAGTTTATTCATGCAGAACATTTAGCATTTGCACAAAAAATTGTTCAGCCAGAAGTAGAAACTTTATTTCTAGCATTAAGTGATCGCAAATTACAACATTTGATTTTAATGTTAACAATTGCGATGGATCGGGTCACTGCAGGTTTTTATTTAGCTGATGAGACCTATACTGGGCAGATGAATAAGGCCTTTCTAAATTGTTCTAAACGACTTTTTTCAAAAGTCGCTGCTGAAACGAAACAACTATACGCTGTCAGTGAGATTGTTTTTTTTGCTAGCTTATTAAGTGATTTTTCTAATTCTTTTGATGAAGATTTTTTTGATGAACATTTTGACACTCAGCTGGCTTATGCAGTGAAACAACTGATTGAAGCAGTAAGTCAAGAAACGGAAGTTAATTTTTTCGAAGATACCAATTTGTATAAAATGTTGTTGACGCATTTATCAGGTGTTTTTTCTCGGGCGGTTTTACAAGAAGAAGATTTAACGAATCCCATTTTAGAACGGATTATGAATCAATATCAAGAAATAGCTGCGGCTTTACGCCAAGCGTTGCCGCAAATTTTTCCGCAAAAGAATTTATCGGAAGAGGAAATTGCCTACATGGTACTTCATTTTGCCAATTCTTTAGAGCGGAGTCCCAAAATTATGGAAGTTGATATTGCTGGTTTTTCTCCTAGCGGTTTGGCTTCGACAAGTATGCTGGAAATGCGATTACGGCGCTACTTTCCTTTTATCAACCAGATTCATTTTTTTCGGATTGCGGATTTAGGTAAGGTGAATGTTGAGGAAAACTATGACTTAGTGATTTCCACTTCGTTATTACCAGGATACAATGGTAAATATAAATTGATCTCACCGTTACTTTTAGACGATGAAATCCGCCAATTGAAAGAAGAGTTTAAGCGGATTAGTCACGAAAAACGCTCGCTTAGGAAAGCGCCTGTGAAAAAAATAGGTGGCGAAGAAAGCTACGAAACAGTGGTCGCTTTCATGGAAGAAATTAGTAAACTATTAGAAACATTTTTCATAGCAGATTTAAATAATCAAGCGGATTTAGCAGAAACCGTTCAACAAGCTCTCGCGCAACTTTCCGCAGATTTAATCACCGATAGTGCAATCGTCTGTCAGCAATTGATGAAACGTTACGAGCAAGCGCCTATTGGGATTCCTCAGACGGAAATGGCCTTATTCCATACCTCAAGTACAGCAGTGACACAGCCTGTTTTTTGTATTTTTAATCTGGCCCAGCCACTTATGATTGAAGGTATGGATAAAAAGCCGATGCAGTTACAACGTATGTTACTCATGCTAGCGCCGATGCCGATTGATGAAACAATCGGGAAAATTTTAGGAAAAATCAGTGGTGCGATTATTATGAATGATTTAAATACAGAAATTTTTCATTCAGGAAATGAAGCCATTGTTTATCAGTTGCTTTCGTCATTATTAATTGAAGAAATGAAAGGCTAGGTGTTGAGAGATGTTTGAAATTACAGCGGAGCAAATAATGTTGAATCAATCATATGCTAGTTGGGAGGAAGCACTTGCAGCTTCTGGTGAATTACTGCTAAAAAATCAGTTGGTCACGCCTGACTATGTCAAAGCAATGTATCAACGTCAACAAAAAGTCAGCGTGTATATCGGTAACTTCGTGGCATTGCCTCATGCGGAAGGACAAGATGAACAAGTTTTAAAAGAAGGGATTTGCTTTATTCAAGTGCCTGATGGGGTCAACTTTGGTACGGAAGCAGATCGAAAAATAGCTACTTTGTTATTTGTCGTTGCTCTAAAAAGTCAACGGCAATTAAGCATGCTTCAAGAATTAGCTTTTTTCTGTTCAGATCTCGAAAACATTCAGCGGCTCAGTGATTGTCAAACAATAGATGAAGCACAAAAAATTCTGGCTCAAGCCTAGAGTTACGTCTGAAAAAAATCAATTCATTCTGAAATGTTCAATAATTATTGAAATAATTTTATATTAAAAAAATAAAATATTTTAATTTAAGAGGTTAAACAAAAAAGATAAGAAGATTCCTTGACAAAAAATAGGACCTATGATAAATTTAAGGTAACTTGTGACAAAGTCGTGCATGGATGCACTAAAAAGACACCCTATCAGTAGTAGGGTGTCTTTTTTGCTGTTTAGACAGCAGCGGCTGGAAGCAACTTGTTTATTCCTCGTTCTGTTTTTCCAACCAATGGTTACAAGTTTCAGGACAATCCCGACAAAAATCGGCACAAGAATTTTTGTGACAATCTCGTACATGTGATGCACCTCCTTTCGAGGCAAGTCGCCAATTTGAGTATAGCATAAAAAGTTGTTCATTTATTATTGGAATTATTAGAAATGGAATAAGCACGTGTTTTCTGGTTTTCGTAACTAGAGAACACGTGCTTTTTTCTTTCAACTTTTGGCACAATGGTTTGTGCCAAAGTACGACTTTTTCCAGATTCGGAAAGCGGATACAATTTAGTCAACAAGAAAAGTTACTTGAGAGAAGGGGAATAAAAATGGAACAAGTACCAGAAAAAAATAAAGTATCAATTAAAGCAAAAGTCCAAAGACTTGGCAGTACCTTATCTAGCATGGTGATGCCCAATATCGGGGCGTTGATTGCGTGGGGCGTTTTGACAGCGCTATTTATCCCAGATGGATATCTGCCAAATAAAGCCTTTGCCACGATGGTTGGCCCAATGTTGACCTATTTAATTCCATTATTAATTGGCTACACTGGTGGGAAAGTAATAGCAGGTGATCGCGGTGCCGTAGTTGGCGCAATTGCGACAATGGGCGTGATTGTGGGAACCGATATTCCGATGATGCTAGGTGCCATGATTATGGGTCCACTTGGTGGCTTTACAATTAAGAAATTTGATCAGTATTTCCAACATCGGATTAAAGCTGGTTTTGAAATGTTAGTAAACAATTTTTCAGCTGGATTAATTGGTTTTGCATTAGCTTTACTTGGTTTTTCAGCGATTGGCCCAATTGTCGATGCGCTGACTGCTGCAATGGCACGTGGTGTGGAAATCATTTTAAATGCTCATTTGATTCCATTAACGAGTATTTTTATTGAACCGGCAAAAGTGCTCTTTTTAAACAATGCGATTAATCATGGCATCTTAACACCCTTAGGGACAGAACAAGTCTTATCGGCTGGTAAATCAATTCTTTTCCTATTAGAAGCAAACCCTGGTCCTGGGTTAGGTGTCTTATTAGCATTTATGTTTTTTGGAAAAGGTGCGGCAAAATCTTCTGCGCCGGGAGCAATAATTATTCATTTCCTTGGTGGTATCCACGAAATTTACTTCCCATATGTAATGATGAAACCGTTATTATTCTTATCGGTTATTGCAGGTGGTGCGACAGGTAGTTTGGTTTTCCAAACGTTAGATGCTGGTTTACGTGCGCCCGCTTCACCAGGCTCCATTATAGCTATTTTAGCGATGACACCAATGGGTTCTTACTTACCAGTTATTTTAGGTGTTTTGGCAGCAACTGCTGTTTCCTTTGCAGTATCCGCAGTCATTTTAAAAGCAGATGCGAAAGAAGAAAGTGATGAATTTGCCCAAAAAGTGAAAGAAACCCAAGCTGCTAAAGCAGCATCAAAAGGATTAACTGTCACAAATGGTAGTGCTTCATTGTCAGGAATTCAACAAATTATTTTTGCTTGTGATGCTGGGATGGGCTCTAGTGCAATGGGTGCGTCTATCTTACGGAAAAAGGTCCAAGAGGCTGGTTTAGTACAAACTGTGACAAATCGGGCCATTAATAATTTGACCGATGAGGGAAATACATTGATTGTCACACAAGCGGAATTGCAAGAACGGGCCAAACAGAAAGCACCTAATGCAACCTTTGTAGCAGTTGAAAATTTCTTGAACTCACCACGTTATGATGAAATTGTGGCTGAACTATCAGGTACCAAAGAAAAAAACGACGCACAACCAACAGTCTCCAAAGCAACACCTGCTTCTGAAATTGAGGGAGATTTAGCAAATGTCAATGAGATTCTTTTGGTTCACGATGATCGTGTCGGGTCAGCAACGATGGGAATGAAAGTCTTAGAAGAAATTTTAGATAAAGAGAAAATTTCAATGCCGATTCGAAAAATTAATATTAATGAATTAACTCAACAAACACAGGCTTTAATTGTCACAAAAGCTGAACTAACGGAACAAGCCCGTAAAAAAGCCCCGAAAGCGACACACTTATCAGTAAAAAGTATGGTTAATCCCAAAAAATATGAAACAGTGGTTTCGCTCTTAAAAGAAAGTGCCTAGAGAGGAAGAAAACAATGGAAAATCTTACGAATATTTCAATTGAATTAAATCAACAGTTTAATACAAAAGAAGAAGCTATTCGCTTTTGCGGCGAAAAACTAGTCGAGGCAGGCTGTGTTGAGCCCGCTTATATCGAAGCAATGATTGAAAGAGACCAATTGCTATCTGTTTATATGGGGAATTTTATTGCCATTCCTCATGGAACAGAAGAAGCCAAAAAATTAGTGAAAAAATCAGGAATCTGTGTAGTGCAAGTCCCAGAAGGCGTTAATTTTGGCACCGAAGAAGATGAAAAAATTGCTACCGTATTATTTGGGATTGCCGGAGTCGGTGAAGAACATTTGCAATTAGTCCAACAAATTGCACTTTATTGTAGTGATATGGATAACGTGGTGCAACTTGCCGATGCATTAAGTAAAGAAGAAATAACAGAAAATTTAGCCATTGCTTAAAGGAGAGAATAAGAATGAACGCAGTACATTTTGGAGCAGGAAATATTGGACGCGGCTTTATCGGCGAAATTTTAGCTAAAAACGGGTTTCATATTACGTTTGTGGATGTTAATGAAACCATCATTCAAGCGTTAAAAGAACGTAAAAGTTATACAATTGAATTGGCCGATGCCTCACATCAACAAATTAACGTTGAAAATGTGACCGGGTTAAATAACATGACAGAACCAGAAAAAGTAGTAGAAGCAATTGCGGAAGCCGATTTAGTCACGACGGCGATTGGTCCCAATATTTTACCAAGAATTGCTGAATTAATTGCTCAAGGAATTGATGCACGTGCCGAAGCAAATTGTCAAAAGCCGCTGGATATTATCGCTTGTGAAAATATGATTGGTGGTTCAACCTTTTTAGCAGAAGAAGTGGCCAAATATTTGAAAAATCCAGCTTATGCTGAACAATGGATTGGTTTTCCTGATGCGGCAGTTGATCGGATTGTTCCATTACAAAAACATGAAGACCCACTTTTTGTTCAAGTTGAGCCTTTTTGTGAATGGGTCATTGATGATACCAACCGAAAAGCCAAAGAGATTCAGTTAGAAGGCGTTCATTACGTTGCTGATTTAGAGCCGTATATTGAACGAAAATTATTTAGTGTAAACACTGGCCATGCTACAGTTGCCTATACAGGGGCGTTGTTAGGCTATCAAACCATTGACGAAGCGATGCAGGACGCCTTAGTAGTAGCACAACTCAAATCAGTTTTGCAGGAAACCGGTAAACTTTTAGTGGCCAAATGGAATTTTGATGAACAAGAACATGCAGCCTATATTGAAAAAATTATTCAACGTTTCCAAAATAAATATATTTCAGATGCTATTACACGTGTAGCACGGACACCAATCAGAAAATTAGGTGCGCAAGAACGGTTTATTCGACCAATCCGTGAATTACAGGAACGCAATCTAGTGTCGCCGCATTTATTAGCAATGATTGGTATTGTTTTTAATTATCATGATCCAGAAGATGAACAAAGCCGTCAATTACAGGAAATGCTTGACCAAGAAAGCGTTGATACAGTGATCGCTGAAGTAACGGGCATTGAAGATCCAGAAACGGTTAAAAATATTAAACAAAACGTAGAACGCTATGCGCGACCACAAGTAGCATAATAACAAAATCCTTCTACCAAGATACTTCACATTTCTTAATTTAAAGGAAAAAAACAACCGCTCGCTGATTAAAGTGAGGGGTTGTTTTTAACATATTGACTAAGTGGTTTTTGATAAAGCTCTCCTTTGAAGGCACCTGTATTGAAGTATTCAGCTAATTGGTAACCAATGAATGGGCCAGTAGTGAGTCCTGATGAACCAAGTCCGCTAGCAACCACAAGGTGGGGCATTTCTGGCAAAGGGCCAAAAAACGGAGCGAAATCAGATGTATAAGCACGTGTACCGACGCGGTAATGCATGGGTTGCTTAAAAAGCTGCTCTGCTTCTTTTAGAAATGGTGCAGTCCCAGAAGTTAGTTGTTGAAAAGCGCTAACAGTCTCTTCTAAATCCCAGGCTTGTTCATTTTCGTGGGTGGCACCTAATAAAATTTTTCCTTGATTAAAAGGAATTAAATCGGCTTCGCCATCTAACATAGCAACAGGCCATTGCTGACTGTTTGTAAAAGGGGTCTCGAAAACTAATAATTGTCCTTTTTGGGGACGAATGTCCACAGATAAATTTAAAGTAGCTAGTAATTCCTTTAAATGAGGACCAGGTGTTAAAGCGAGAAAATCAACGCTCTTTTTTTCTGAATTTGTGACAATTTCCCACCCTTGATTCAGTTGTCGAAAGTGCGCCCGTTGTGAACAAAAAGTGACCCCTTTGGTTTCGGCGCGTTTCTGAAGATGGTTTAGATAAGCTGGTCCATCTAGGCGACCGCCGCCAGAAATAAAAAGTGAGGGAGTTTCCTTAAGTAGCGGTAAGAACTTCGCTGTTTGAACCGCTGACAACATCGTGATTTCTCCAATTTCAGGTGCAGTTTGCTTACGCTCTTCTGCCAAATGGGCTAAGTCTGCCAAAGCAGCTGCCGGACGCAAAATGACTGTCCCTGATTGACGATAAATATCCTCCGTCAGCTGAAAATCTTTGACTAGCTTTGGAAATAGGGCAGCGCCCTCTCGCGCTAATTGGTACCATTTCTTATTCCGACGTTTGGATAGCCAAGGGGAAATAATCCCGGCGCTCGCTTTAGTCGCTTGGCCGAGCCCTTCATCATAAACGGTAATATCAAATTTTTGTGGATCTAAATAATTAGCTAACGTCATTCCGATAATGCCGCCGCCAATAATGGCAATTTTTTTCATGCTTCTTCTCTCCTTCGAACAGTTGTATTGTAACACAAAAAAACCGCCTCTAGACAGAGACGATTGAGAGATAACTTGTTAACGGGTCCTTCTGTGTGTGTAAATAGAATTGCCGCCTTCTAAAACGTGAACAATTTCTTGTGCCATTTCTGCCACAGGCACAGGATCATAACCAATAAATAAGTTCTTTAAAAAGGGGATTTTCTTAAAAAAATAAATACATTTACTAAAAAGTATGGTGCCGGTACGTTCTTGACCTACAAGTAAACTAGGATAAAAAATTACTGCTTCGGCGACTTCTTGGTGGATTAGTTCCTCCGCTGCCAATTTGGCATCCATATATTTTCTCAAAGGGAAAGGAACAGTATTGGCTGAAATAAATAAAAACTTAGCTGGATTTTTTTGTTGTGCTAAAAAAGAGCTGATTTTTTTCACTGGCGTCAGAATTAGCCGTTGATAGGTTTTCTTTTTTCGTGGATTTTCAAATAAAATACCTACTGTATCAATGACCCAGTCAGCACGCTGGACTTGTTCTTGCCAATTCGTGTCACGAGTAACATCGGAGCATACCCACTGCACTTGGTGGCTCCAAGATGCGGAGAGCGTGGCAGGCTTTCCATGACGTGAAACACTGATGACTTGATGTTGGCGTTGAACTAAAATTTTCGCGATTTGTTGACCTAAAAAACCGCTACCGCCAAAAATAATGACTTTCATGGCAAGCCCTCACTTTCAATTGTTTCTTCTAGTGTACCTTAAATAAAAAAAGAAGCAAAAAATCTCGATTGCGTATAGTTTAGTTATAAATAACATAAAAATAACCTTTTTAGATTGTTGAAATACAAAGACCCAACAATGGTTATTTATTGTCGTGAAATAAATAAAAAAATGAACAAAAATGAAATAAATCAGACTAAAGGCCTAGAGAAATGCCCTTGTTTCTTGAATTCAAGCATGGTTAAATAGTTATAAGTGAACGACCGAGCAATTTAGTTTGTTGGGGAAAATAGACAGAATGAGGAGATGAAACGAAGAAAATGAAGAAGAAAACGATAATTATATTGGGGGCAGTTGCGGTAATTGCGGTTGGGGGCATCGTAACTGTGAATGCGTTAAATAAAAATGCACAACAAGTAGCTGTCAAGCAAGCGCCTAAAGATGACTGGGGAATTGACTATTTTGATGTTCCTGACTTGCAACAAATTTATATTAACGGTGTCATCCAACCGGAACAAATGGAAGCCTTTGCGCGCGATCAAAAAATAACAAAGGATCCAGAGATTAAGGTGAAAAACGGCGATGTCGTAGATGCAGGCACAGAATTATTTACTTATGAAGATGAGGCGGTCACAAAAGAAATTGAGGCCCAACAAAATAGCTTAGCCAAATTAGAAACGAAGCGGGCGAATATCTATAATAAGTGGAATCGGGCCATTGATAAATTTAATAAAACTAAAGAAGAAGACCGCACGATGTCTGGTGATGATTTAAATGAACAATATCAAACAGAAGTCGATGCGGTAGATGAAGAGATTACCTTCACCAATGAAACCTTAGCGGATTTAGGAGCGAAGCAATATATTTCCACAAAGGCTAATTTCAAAGGCCGCGTATCAATTCCAGAAGTAAAAGATGCCAATTCACCGATTTTACGGTTAACTTCAGAAGATCTTTATTTAGCTGGAAAAGTGAATGAAAAGGACTTGACTAAAATTAGTGTTGGGCAAAAAGCTAAACTAACTTCTGTTTCCAACAATGTGGTTGTGGATGGCTCAATTTCTTATATCGATGATAATCCTCCTGAAGGCAACAGCGATGCCGCGAGTGGCAATCCAGAGGGAGGCACGACGATGTCTAGTTATAGCGTCAAAATTGCGTTGGCCAATTTAGACAAAGTCAAAAATGGCTACCATATGCAAGCAACCATTGATTTAGGCGATTTAGGGGCGATTGAGTTACCGAAAAAAGCGATTCAAAAAGAGGGTGAACAGGCCTACGTTTTAGTGAATGATTTTGGAACCATCATTCGTCGTGATGTCCAAGTCGGGCAAGAAAATGGCGACAAAATGGCGATTGAATCTGGCTTAGAATCAGCCGACCGAGTGGTTATTTCTTCAAAAAAACCAGTAAAAGTCGGTGATATTGTGGAATCAGATGCAGCGATTGCTTCTGATGAATCAGCAACCAACGAATCAATGACAGATGCGTCGAAATAGGAGGGCTTGATGGTGGAAGCAAACAATACAAATCAACCCCTCATTGAATTGCGGGACATTAACAAGTTCTATCCAGTAGGTAAGGAAAAACTACATGTTTTAAAAGAATTGAACTTGACCATCCATCAAGGAGAGTTCATTTTAATCATGGGGAAGTCCGGCAGCGGTAAGACAACGCTGATGAACATTATTGGGTTCTTGGATCGCTTAACATACGGAAGCTATCATTTCTCAGGAACAGATGTTTCAAAATTGTCTGAAAATAAAAAATCAGCCTTTCGCAATGAATATCTAGGATTTATTTTTCAACAATTTTTCTTGATTAATTCTTTAAATGTTAGTCAAAATGTTCAATTGCCCTGTGTTTATGAAGGGAAAAAAAGCCGCGCTGAGAAAAAAGCGATTGCTGAAAAATACCTAAAAATTGTCGGTTTGGAAACAAAAGCCAAATCAAAAGTTACTGAACTTTCTGGAGGACAGCAACAAAGAGTAGCCATTGCTCGTTCCTTGGTGAATGATCCATTATTGATTATGGCTGATGAACCGACTGGGGCATTGGATAGTGAAACGGGTACAGAAATTATGGAATTATTGAAAGAATTGAATGAACAAGGCAAAACAATTGTCATGGTGACACATGATGAAGATATGAAAAAATATGCCTCACGAGTGATTCATATGAAAGATGGTCGCTTTTTGGAAGAAGAGGTGATTAGATGATTGCTAATTTATTTGTTAGTACTTTTTTAAGCTTAAAGGCACATAAGTTGCGGGTATTTTTAACGATGGTCGGGATTATTATTGGGATTACATCAGTCGTAACGATTTCTGCGCTAGGTGAAGGGATGAAGCGTCAAGTTGTGAAGGCATCCAGTGCAGTGAACGCGGATGTTTTGAAGATTCATTATACAATGTCGGATGGTAGCAGTGACAATTTTATGTCCTATGAAGAGCCAGATTATACGTTTAGCCGAGTGGACTTGAAAAAATTACAAGACATTCAAGGAATTGAAAGTATTTATCCTCAATATGGTGAATCAATGATGGGGGGCGGAGACAATTTGTTTGTACCAATGGATTATTTTGGGGCGCAAGCGAATTTATCCATTACGTCGACTAAAGGGCAGAATGATATTTTATATGGTCGTGATTTTCAACCGAGCGATGCAAATACAGATGCGATTGTCTTAAATCATGATATCTTTGAAGCGCAAATTCGGCTTGATGATCCTAGCCAACTCATTGGAAAAGCTGTTTCAATTGGTGGTTATATGTACAAGGTGATTGGTATTTTAGCACCAAAAGATTTAGATAGTTTGGGTATGAACGATGATTGGGCAACTGCTATGAGCAGTTTTGTTTCTCGAGAATCATACAATAAATTAGCGAAAACAAAAGCAATTAGTGGCATCAATATTAAGGTTCGTGAGGGAGCAGACCGTGAAGCAATTTTAGGACAGGCAATCACTATTTTAAGTGAAAATCATCCTGAAGTGAAAGGAACGTTTAAAGAAAATGACCAAGACCAACAACTCCAACAACAAATGGAAGAAATGGTCACGGGTATGACGATGTTTCTGATGGCAATTACTGCAATCTCCCTATTAGTCGGGGGAATTGGCGTCATGAACATCATGTATGTGTCTGTTACGGAACGGAAACGAGAAATCGGGATTCGCCGGGCCATTGGTGCTAAACCACGAGTTATTTTATTCCAATTTTTAATGGAAGCAGCGTTTATCACATTGATTGGTGGTTTGATTGGTGTCGGCTGCGGCTATTTATTGGCAACTGTGGTCGGTGGGTATATTTCGATTACGCCAATTATTACGCCGTCCATCTTTGCTATTTCAACATTAGTTTCGGTCTTCACAGGTATCTTTTTCGGGATTATTCCAGCAATTGGTGCCTCGAGGATGGATCCGATTAAAGCGATTTATAATTAAAAAGATATATTTTGGGTTTTTTCTAAACAGTTCAAATAATCTGAAATTAGATTGTTTGTTAAAAGATTGAATGATATGCTTTTGTTGTGCATGGTCACAATGGAAGCATATTGTTTTAATAGGAGGAGAGAAAATGAAAAAAACGGTTAGACTGTTGTTGGTTGGTTATGTAGAATGGACTGTAGAAGAAAGGTATCAAAGCTGTCTAGGGAATAATATAGTGAGTATAAGACAATTGTTTAAAAAAGTTCAGGCGCCAATTACATATAGAAATACAACGAAAATATGAAAAAAATAGTAGCAGGATTTCTTAGTTTGATTAGTATTGGAATAATGTTATTTGTTGTAAAAGACAAATTGATAGAAGAAAAAAAGCAATCTTTTGTTGTGCAAGAAGAAACAGATTTTTATGTATTATCAACCCAAGCGATTTATTCATTCATATTTTCTGAAAATGACATCAAAAAACATAAGCGAAGTCGTGTGGATCTACCAGAGATTGTCCCAACAGGGTTTTCAAAAGGAAGATTACAATCCCATTATTTACTATTTTCAACAGGTGATCTTTTGAGCAGCACTAAGGATGAATTTATAGTGAGTGTTGATTTTTTTAAAGGAGAACTTTTGAAAAGAAAGACAGAAAAATATCTTTATACTGGTACTGGTTATAGCTCCAACTATTTTTATACTGTTCAAGCAGAGCGTTTATATTCTTTTGATACTGAAGGGAATCCAGTTAGTTCATACATGTTTAATGAATCTACAACACCAGTTACGCAATTTTCAGGAACACAAAATAAGCTATATGTCGTCGCTAGTCAGGAAGACAAAGAAAAACAACTTTATGAGAATATGTTGTTCATTTTTAAAGAAGGAGAAAATTTGACATTAACAGACGAAATATTTTTAGATACAAGCCCAGAGTATGTTTATGGTTTTACTTCTTCTGTGATTGTAAATAATCAAATTTACTTGCCGATAACGGCTCATAGAAACCGAGTAAGTTATGAAAATGTGCCAGATAATCGAATTATGCAAATGGGTTTAGATGCTAAAAATCAACGTTTTATTCAATTGACAGAGAATTTTCCTAACCTAATTTACAAAAGTAGAACGTCCGAATATTTGATTATTGATCACGAGCCAAATGCATTAGGGAAAGTGGGGCTGTCAATTGTTAATCTTGCTACGGAAGAAAGTTATTTTTTAAATATTAATGGACAGTTAAAGACGGAAGAATTAGAAGAATCTATGATTTATAGTGTAAATACAACGAAAGATAATCAGTTGTTGGTTTTAGCTGGTCAGACGCTTCTCAGATATGATTTGGTGACAGGAAATTTGCTTTCGGAAACAAAAGTTCTTGAAAAAGAAGAACAAGGTATTTATATTTGGGTTAATCATTAAAAAAGAAGGACCGCCTGATAAGTTTCTCAGGCAGTCCTTTTTTTATTTCATGTCACTAAGAATTTTCTGAATCAATTCTTGTTGAAACTCTTTGGTATATTGTTCGGTGAGTTTCGCTTGTTCTTCTTGGGACATTGATGGATTCGCCATCATAGCAGCCATCATTTTTTTGCCAACTGTTTCAGTCCCTTCTTTTTTGATATCAGCGGCATGTTGTTCCATATATTCACCTAATTTTTTGGCTTGATCAGCACTTAAAACTAGCCAGTCACTAGCAATGTTGAAGGTGTTTTTTTGTTTTGCAAATTGGTTATCGTTGTCAGCAAGGCCAAATAGTGTTTTGGCCCAGGACTCTTGATAGGACCATTTCGTCGTTTTTTGGACTAATGTGGATTTTTGAGCATCTTTTTGAACTGTGTTTGTGACGTTTTCCGTTCCTGTTTTTTGTAGTTTCTTTTTATCTGGTGTGTTATATAAATAAACTTTTTCGGAACCATCGCCCAACGGCTGGTACAATAACATGTTGGGGCCATCTTTGCTTGAACTACTGCTTTTTAGTTCAAACGTTTTGTCCTGAGTAACTTCGGTCATACCAAAATGATCTTTATCGTTTAAAACGATAAGACTTAACGAAGCTAAGAACCCTAAACCAAAAATAACCATACAGCATTTATGCCAAACTTTTCGGCCAAATACATTTGTGTAGGCAAAGCCTAACACGCAAAGGATTAAAAGGAAAATAATCATTATTTCATTGCACCTACTTCCTTAACAGGCATCGCTTCTTTTTTATTTAAGAAGAAAGTAATCGCCAAGCCGAGAACGCCAAAGATTGTTGCCACGAAGAAGGCTGCGTGATAACCGTTTAGTGTTGCGTTTGTTGCTTGGTCGCGATAAGTGAGTGGGGCTGTTTTTAATAAGTCCGATGCAGGTAAGCCGTCTTTGGTAACATTTGTTAAAACACTAATCAAAACAGCTGTTCCAATTGAGCTGGCTACTTGTCGGAAGGTGTTGTTTACAGCAGTTCCGTGACTTAATAAATTCATTGGTAAAGCATTCATGCCAGAAGTTGTCACAGGCATCATGACCATCGAAATACCAAACATCCGAATCGCATATAGGACAATGATATAAATAATAGGTGTTGCTTTTGTTAAGAAAGCAAACGGTAACGTTGCAGCTGTTAAAATAAACATCCCAGTAATCGCAAGACGACGGGCACCAATTTTATCAAAAATGCGACCCGTTACTGGCATCATAAGTCTCATGACTAACGCTCCTGGTAAAAGCATTAACCCTGAATGGAAGGCAGATTCGCCACGAATATTTTGGATATACAAAGGTAAAACCATTTCGGCACCAATCATTGCCATGTTGGTTACGCCAGATAAAATGGCTGCGACAGTAAAGACTTTTGATTTAAAAACGCGTAATTCTAAGAAAGGTTGTTCTAAATGCAATTGTCGATATGTAAAAAGACATAAAACAATCGCACCAACAATTAAGAATCCATAGACTTGTGGGCTACCCCAACCCTTATCCCCAACGCTTGAGAAGCCGTAAAGTAAGCTACCAAAGCCGAGAGTAGAAAGAATGACCGATAAGACATCGATACTTGGATTAGATAATTGGATGACATTTTTCATTAAAAATGAAGCTAAAATTAGGACTAAAACGACAATTGGAATGACCATCCCAAAAAGATCACGCCATGTATAAGAATCAATAATCCAACCAGACAATGTTGGACCTAAAGCGGGTGCTAATCCGATAACAATTCCCGTTGTGCCCATGGCAGCGTCACGTTTTTCAGGCGGGAAAATTGAAAGCATAATTGTTTGTAAAAGAGGCATAGATACGCCGACCCCTGCGGCTTGAACAAGACGTCCAGTCAATAACATGCCGAAGTCTTGCGCTACAAAACAGATGATGGTTCCGATTAAGAACGTTGACATCGCTGTTATGTATAATTTTTTTGAACTGAATTTGTTAATCAACCAAGCATTGATGGGAATCATAATGCCGTTCACAAGTAGGAATCCAGTGGTTAGCCACTGTACACTTGAAGCTGAGATATCAAATTCTTTCATTAATGTAGGTAAGGCCGTCGTTAAAAGCGTTTGGTTTAAAATCGTACAAAATGTTCCGATTAGTAAAACGCCGACTAGTAACGACCGGTTATAAGGTTTTCCGTGAATATCCACAGGTTGTTGTGAAGTCACATATATCGCTCCTTTTTCTGTAAGTTTCAAATTAAATTGCATTAACTACTTTACAACTAATTAGAATCTTTGTCAACTTACTTGACAAAGGTGTAAAAAAAACTACAATTAAGGAAAGGATAAGGGAAAGGAAGTTAAACTAATGTGGTCAAAAATGATTCAGCGTTTGTTAAATGAAGAAAATTTGTTGATAGGAATTAGTGAACTAAGTGAAATTGCTGAAGTTTCGCCACGTCAACTTCGTTATTGGGAAGAAAAAGGGTATATTTCTTCCATTGCGAAAGACGCAAACGGTCCACGGAAATATCGGTTACATACAGTCGTCAAAGTGCATTGGATCAAGCGTTTTTTAGATGAAGGATATACGTTACAAAGTGCGGTGGAAAAAGCAGAAGAGCAGCATCGTAATGTGGGGATGACGAAAAAAATCTTTAGTCAAATGTTTCATGGTATCTCAGAAGTTTGTCCCAATTACGTAGCGATTGATTTGGGCGATTTCGATGAAGAACAAAAATTATATGTCGTATTTAATGAAACCACAGAAGTCAGTGAGTATCTTTTAATTCCTAAGGATGCAGATGTTTCTGATGAGTTAAAGAAAAGAAAATAAGAATGAAATAGGACTGGGAGAAAGACCGGAAGTGAAAGTAAAACGTTACTGAATGAATCTTCGAGTTCTTTTTTTCTTGCAATTTCTTTATTTTTCTATATAATTTCTTATATGGAAAAGGAGGGTTTCGATGAAAGAAACAAAACCTTACGGAACAGTCTTGTTAAAAGCGGCTAAAATCATGGACTGTCTAAGTTTACAACCCGATCAAACCTTACAGGAAATTGCAAAGAATACCGAAATGACGGCATCAACGGCAATCAAAATTTTAGAAACCTTAACATTAATTGGCTATGTTCAAAAAGACACGAACAAAACGTACCGCTTAGGAACAAAATTGATTCGTTATGCGAATCAAAGTGTGGAGCAAATCGATTTAGCTGAAATTGCGGTACCTTATTTAGAAAACCTTCAAAATACGGTCGATGAAACCATTCATTTAGGGATTTTAAATAATAATGAAATTCTGTATATCAATAAATTAGAACCGAAAAATCAAACGATTCGCATGTCCTCGAAAGTGGGAATTACTCGGCCGTTGTATAATTCGGCCATGGGTAAAGCCGTTTTAGCAGAATTTTCGGAAGAACAAGTGCAACAATATTTAGACACGCAGACATTAATTCTCTATACCGAAAATACGATTACCAATCCCTTGCGTTTGAAAAAAGAATTAAAACAAGTGCAACAAACGGGGGTTGCTTACGATGATGAAGAAATTGAACAAGATATTTTCTGTAGCGGAGTATCTTTAATGAAAGATGGCGAAATTGCGGGTGCTTTTAGTGTAAGCATGCCGAAATATCGTTTGACAGAGGAAAATAAAACGACGATTAATCAAGCCCTTTTGGCAACAAAAGCAGCGATTGAAGCGAAATTATAGTAGAAAAAGAAAGCCAAACAAAAGTCGATTGGGATTTTTGTTTGGCTTTCTTTTTTTATTTTTGTAAAAACGTTTGCATTTTCTTTTTTTATCTGTATAATGAAGTTGTGAATTTCTTTATAATAAATATATATTTCTAAATAAGAAATGAGGGAGTCTGTTGAAGCGAGTATCAATTTTACAAAAATTAGAAAATGCTGGCGTAATTGCTGTGGTTCGCGGAAAGACAAAAGAGGAAGCGCTAAAAGCTAGTCAAGCCATTGTAGCAGGCGGTATGCGGGGGATTGAGTTAACCTTTACTGTTCCTCAAGCAACAGAAGTGATTCAGGAATTAGTTGCGTTATACCAAGAGAATCCTGACGTAGTCATTGGTGCGGGGACAGTTTTGGATGCTACGACTGCTCGTTTAGCTATTGTAGCAGGGGCTGAATATATTGTGAGTCCAAGCTTCGATGAAGAAACCGCTAAAATTTGCAATTTATATCAAGTTCCTTACTTGCCAGGCTGTATGACCATCACAGAAATGAAAGAAGCACTGAAAAGCGGAGCAGATATTATTAAACTATTTCCGGGAAGTGTTTATGGACCGAGTGTTATTTCGGCATTTAAAGCGCCATTGCCTCAGTTAAATATTATGCCAACGGGTGGTGTCAGTTTGGAAAATATGGCCGAGTGGTTTGACGCAGGTGTGACGGCCGTCGGTGTTGGTGGCAATCTGTTAGCGCCAGCAGCAACTGGGGATTTTGAAAAAGTTCGTGAGGTTGCCCAAGCCTATATGGAAAAATTCCAAGCAATCAAAGGGGTGTAGGCACATGGGGAAAGTCGTAACATTGGGAGAAATCATGTTGCGTTTGTCCACGCCTGTCGGAATACGCGTAGCACAAACAGAAAATTTCGCTGTACATTACGGCGGTGGTGAAGCGAATGTAGCGATTTCGTTAGCGAACTATGGCCACCAAGTGACTTTTGCTAGTAAAGTGCCCGATAATTCATTAGGAGAAGCCGCCAAAAAGCATTTAAGTCGTTATGGGGTTTCAACGGAATTTGTACGAACTGGCGGAACACGTCTAGGAACGTATTACTTGGAAACTGGTACAGGAGAACGAGCAGCCAGTGTTGTCTATGATCGCGCCTATTCAAGCTTTGCTCAAATCGAAGAAATGGAATGGGACTTACATGAGCTGTTTTCAGGAGTAGAGATCTTTCATATTTCAGGGATTACAGCGGCGTTATCAAAAAAGTGGCAAAGTATGACGGTTGCGCTAGTTAAAGCAGCGAAGCAAGCAGGGTGCCAAGTAAGTTTTGACATTAATTATCGAGGGAAACTTTGGTCCCAGAAAGAAGCGAGCGTGGCATTGAAGTCCATTCTTCCATTTGTTGATATTTGTTCAGCTGGGGTATTAGATGCTCGTTATTTATTGGAGATTCCAGAACCAGAGGAAGAACTTGAAGACGCATTAACGTGGTACTACCGAAAAATGCAAGAACGTTATCCCAACATTCAAGTATTTTATTCAACCAAACGTCAAGTTCATTCAGCGACAGATAATGAATTAATCGGAACGCTATGGTACAAAGGTGCGTATTATACGTCCAAATGTCATCGATTACAACCGATTGTTGACCGTGTCGGTGCCGGTGATGCGTTTGCTGGTGGGGTTTTACATGGCATATTAGCTGCCTATGATCCACAAACCTGCATTGATTTTGCGACAGCGGCTAGTGCGTTAAAACATACTGTCCATGGTGATTGTAATCAATTTAGTCAAAAAGAAGTCCTTGCTTTTTTGGCAACGGGCTCAGGAAAAATAAATAGATAGGAGATTTTAGTTATGCAAAATATGGAAACACGTTATACACATAGTCCGGCGGATATCCGTCACTATTCAACAGAACAATTGAGAGATGAATTTTTAGTAGAGAAAGTTTTTATTCCAGGTGCAATCAGCTTAACCTACACACATAATGATCGGATGATTTTTGGTGGTGTGACACCGACCACAGAAGAATTAGAAATTATTTTGGACAAAGAATTAGGGGTTGACTATTTCTTAGAACGCCGTGAACTAGGGGTTATTAATATTGGGGGACCAGGCTTTATTGAAATTGATGGCGCCAAAGAAACAATGAAAAAACAAGATGGCTATTATATTGGGAAAGAAACAAAACATGTTCGTTTTTCTTCAGAAAACCCTGATAATCCAGCGAAATTTTACATTAGTTGTGTGCCAGCACATCATAAATATCCCAACGTAAAAATTAGTATTGATGAAATTACCCCAATGGAAACGGGTGATCCATTAACATTGAACCAACGTAAAATTTACCAATACATTCATCCGAACGTTTGTGAAAGTTGCCAGTTACAAATGGGCTACACCATTTTAGAACCAGGTAGCGCTTGGAATACAATGCCTTGTCATACACATGAACGTCGTATGGAAGCGTATGTTTATTTTGATATGGAAGAAGATACGCGGATTTTCCACATGATGGGTAAACCAGACGAAACGAAACATTTAGTAATGAGTAATGAACAAGCAGCCATTTCACCAAGCTGGTCAATTCATTCTGGGGTTGGTACAAGTAATTATTCCTTTATTTGGGCCATGTGCGGAGAAAATATTACGTACACAGACATGGATATGGTTGCAATGGATCAATTAAAATAAACCAAAGAAAGAGGAGAAAACATGGAATTTAAAATGAATGATTTTCAATTAGATGGAAAAGTAGCGTTAATTACAGGTGCTGTTTATGGGATTGGCTTTGAGATTGCGAAATCCCTAGCTGAAGCAGGAGCAACAATTGTTTTTAATAACTTATCTCCTGAATCAGTTGAACAAGGTTTGGAAAATTATCGGGCTGCAGGGATTGAAGCACGTGGTTATGTGTGTGATGTCACTGATGAAGAGCAAGTTCAAGCGATGGTTGCTCAGATTAAAGAAGAAGTCGGCTCTATTGATATTTTAGTCAATAATGCGGGAATTATTAAACGAATTCCAATGGTGGAGATGTCAGCAGAAGAGTTCCGTCAAGTGATTGATGTTGACTTGAATGCGCCATTTATTATGGCAAAAGCGGTTATTCCAGATATGATTGAAAAGGGTCATGGCAAAATTATCAATATCTGTTCAATGATGAGTGAACTAGGTCGTGAAACAGTTAGTGCGTACGCGGCAGCAAAAGGCGGACTAAAAATGTTAACGAAAAATATTGCTTCTGAATATGGACAATATAATATTCAATGTAATGGGATTGGACCTGGCTACATTGAAACGCCACAGACGGCGCCATTAAGAGAACCAGGGCATCCATTTAACGAATTCATCTTGGGACGAACACCTGCTAATCGTTGGGGCACACCAGCAGACTTAGCTGGCCCAGCAGTTTTCTTAGCATCTAACGCTTCTGACTTTGTTAACGGACATATCTTATATGTCGATGGTGGAATTTTAGCTTATATTGGAAAACAACCATAAATAAGTAACAAAAAGCGGACATACCTAAAAAGGATGTCCGTTTTTTGTTATTTACTCATTGATTGAATTGGTAAAAACCGTATCTAATTTTTAAAAAAAGTCAATTTTTGACAGTAATTCGTCAAGATTAACTATATAATTTGCTAACATTCCTTGCTAAACTAAAATTACAAAAAAATGAAAGCGTTTCATTTGCGCTGGTGGGATGGAAAAGGAGTTTTGATTGCCGATGATTATTAAACAGGAACAATTCATACCAAAAGATACAGTAGAAACAACGATTGACTTATTAATTAGAAATTTAACAACGATTAAAGATAACACAGGTGAATTTCTGTTAGATTTTGATGGTTTAAAAGTTGATGACAAAAGTTGGACGATTTGGAACTGGCCGCAAGGCGTTGGGTTGTATGGTATATATAAGAATTATCGAAATACTAAAAGTGAAAAAGCTTTACAAGTAGTTAACGACTGGTTTGAAGGTCGGATGCAAGAAGGCGCGCCGCCTAAGAATGTGAATACGATGGCTCCGCTTTTAACAATGGCTTATCTATATGAAGACACTAAAGACTCTAAATATATACCTTACTTAGAGCAATGGGCGGAATGGGTGATGGAAGAAATGCCCCGAACGAATGAAGGGGGCTTGCAACATGCGACATATGGACCAGAAAATAAAAATCAATTATGGGATGATACGTTAATGATGACTGTCTTACCTTTGGCAAAAATTGGTAAGTTGTTGAATCGACTCGATTATTTGGAAGAAGCAAAGCATCAATTTTTAATCCATATTAAATATTTACAAGATAAAAAAAGTGGTCTATGGTATCACGGTTGGACTTTTGAGGGAAATCATAACTATGCGGAAGCACTGTGGGCAAGAGGAAACTGCTGGATTACGATTGCTATTCCAGAAATTATTGAAATCTTAGAGTTGCCAAAAGGTGATAGTTTACGGGAATTTTTATTGAGTACCCTCAATGCGCAAGTGGCAGCTTTAGCGAAATACCAAGATGAATCTGGTTTATGGCATACATTAATTAATGATTCAAATTCGTATTTAGAATCTTCTGCTACAGCGGGATTCGCTTATGGGATTTTAAAAGCGGTTCATAAAAAATATATTTCTTCTGAATATGAAGAAGTGGCAAACAAAGCAATTGCTGGCTTACTAAATGAGATTGATGAAACGGGAGAAGTACAACATGTGTCAGTTGGTACAGGAATGGGTGATAATTTAGATTTTTATCGCACAATTGGAATGACAGCGATGCCTTATGGTCAATCATTAACAATCCTATGTTTGACTGAATTGCTTGTTTCTTATTGCTAGAAAAGTAAGGAGAAAAGTTCATGAAAAAAAGAAAGGTTTTATTTACAGCAGTTATGGTATTGGCAGGATTACAGTTGCTAAGTGGTTGCGGCAAAACAGAAGCTTCGGCAAGTGATACGGTAGTCTTGCGCTATGCGTATGCTAGTAATAGCCAACCAGTTATCGATTCTATGAAGAAATTCGGTGAATTGGTAGAGGAAAAAACAGATGGTAAAGTTCAAATTGAATACTTTCCAGATGGTCAATTAGGAGGAGAAACAGAACTAATTGAATTAACACAAACAGGTGCAATTGATTTTGCAAAGGTCAGTGGATCAGCATTAGAAAGTTTTTCTAAAGATTATTCTGTATTTGCCATTCCGTATATTTTTGATAATGAAAAACATTTTTTTAAAGTAATGGATAATCAAGCGCTAATGCAACCAGTGTATGATTCTACAAAAAAATTAGGATTTGTTGGTTTAACTTATTATGACTCTGGTCAACGAAGTTTTTATATGAGCAAAGGGCCTGTTACATCTCCAGATGATTTGAAAGGTAAAAAAATTCGGGTCATGCAAAGTGAAACCGCCATCAAAATGGTAGAACTTTTAGGGGGTTCGCCAGTACCTATGGGTAGTTCGGAAGTATATACTTCTCTACAATCTAATCTAATCAACGGTGCAGAGAATAATGAGTTCGTTTTATATACAGCTGGTCATGGTGGTGTGGCTAAGTATTATTCTTATGATGAGCATACTCGAGTGCCAGATATTGTGATTATGAACGAGGGAACAAAAGAACGTTTGACAGCGAAACAAGAACAAGCGATTGAAGAAGCAGCAAAAGAATCGACCGCTTTTGAAAAAACGGTCTTTAAAGAAGCGGTTGAAGAAGAAAAGAAAAAAGCACAAGCAGAATATGGCGTTGTGTTCAATCAAGTAGACAGTGAACCATTCCAAAAACTTGTTCAACCGTTGCATGAATCATTCAAAAATAGCTCAGAACATGGCGAACTGTATCAGGCTATTCGCCAGTTGGCGGACTAATTAAGGAGGTAATTATGAAAGGTTTTAGAAAATTTTTAAATCGACTTTTAGAAATACTTGGATCAATCATTCTTGCTGCAATGGTTTTGGTCGTTTTGTACCAAGTGTTTGCCCGGACAGTGTTAAAAAATCCTAGTACCTTAACAGAAGAATTTGTTCGCTTTGCATTGGTCTGGCTGGCGATGTTAGCTTCTGCTTATGTGGTTGGAAAAAAGGGACATTTAGCAGTAACTTTGTTAAGTGAAAAATTACAAGGGAAACAAAAACGCTTTTTAGAATTTATTGTTCAATTGTTGTTCCTACTTTTTGCAGGAGTGATTATGATATTTGGCGGTTGGAATGGTGTAGTAATTACGTTAGGACAAATTTCACCATCTTTGGCAATTCCTATGGGTTATGTCTATTTAGCCGTTCCAGTAGCAGGTGTTTTGATGTTTATTTATAGTTTGATGAATTTGCTAGAGTTATTCACGCAATCAAAAGATTCTTAATGCGTTTATAGAAGAAAAAGAATAGGAGTAAAAATATGGCTTTAGAAGCAGGCATTATCTTATTTGTAGTTTTTGCAGTCTTATTGGTAGTTGGTATGCCAATTGGTATGAGCATTGCGGCATCTTCAATTGCAACATTGTTATTAGTAATTCCTTTTGAAGCAGCTGCATTTACCTCAGCTCAAAAAATGGTCTCTAGTTTAAATAGTTTCTCTCTCGTAGCAATTCCGTTTTTTATTTTTTCTGGTGTGATTATGAATAATGGGGGAATTGCCCAAAAGTTGGTAAATTTTTCTATGTTATTTGTTGGTCGTGTTCCCGGCGCGCTAGCACATACTAATGTGTTAGGGAACGCATTATTTGGTTCGATTTCTAGCTCTGCAATTGCAGCATCTACTGCTATTGGTGGCGTACTAATTCCGCAACAAGTAAATGAGGGCTATGATCGGAAATTTGCAACGGCTGTAAATATTGCCTCTGCTCCTACAGGAATGGTTATTCCACCAAGTACAGCGTTTATTATGTATTCATTGGTGGCTGGTGGGGCCTCTATTTCTTCTTTATTTTTAGGAGGTTATTTGGTAGGTTCTTTGTGGGCGTTAGGAATTATGGTGGTAGCTTATGTTATTGCAAAACGTCATAATTATCCTACTGTGGCAAAAGCAAAAAAAGGAGAAGTCAGCAAGGTTCTGCGAGAAGCGGTTCCCAGTGTATTGTTAATTGTCATTATTATTGGCGGTATTTTGACTGGGTTATTTACAGCGATTGAAGCATCAGCAATTGCTGTCGCATACTCATTATTGATTTCAATGTTTTACTACAAAACAGTGAAAATAAACGATTTACCTAAAATGTTAAAAGAGGCTGTCTTGATGAGTGGAACCATTATGTTCTTGTTGGCAACTTCTTCAATGATGTCTTTTGCGATGGCTTTTACAGGGATACCAGAAGCAATCAGTACAGCTATTTTAGGAATCACAGACAATAAATACTTAATTCTACTATTAGTAAACGTTGTCCTATTGTTTGTGGGAATGTTTATGGATGTTGGTCCAGCTATTTTGATTTTTACGCCAATCTTTTTACCAATTGTTATGAATGTTGGGGTGGATCCAGTTCATTTTGGTTTATTTGCGATTATGAACTTGTGTGTTGGTTCAATTACACCACCTGTTGGAACAGGATTATATGTTGGTGCTAGTGTTGGGGGTGTTAAAGCTGAGCAAATGCTGAAACCACTAGTTCCATTTTATCTGGTAATCTTAGCAATTTTACTTTTAATCACATATGTACCTGAACTTGTCATGTGGTTACCAAATCTAATTTCTTAATTCAATACAAATTGTCTAACAACCCCAATTGAGCGAAATATAAGTTGTTCAATCAACTAGATTTGGTAATTTACTATAAAATATTGAGTTTAGGAGGCATAGAAATAAAAAATCTCTCTATGACGTTATGTGTCATAGAGAGATTTTTTAGAAGCCACTTTTACGGTATTGACTAGGAGTTAATCCAGTTCGCTTTTTAAATAATCGACTAAAGTAGGCATAGTTTTCTAAACCAACATCTACAGCAATTTCTTTCACTGTTTGATTAGAATAGCGTAGTAAATCTTTTGAATAAGAAATTTTTTTACTAATTTGATATTTAATTGGCGGTAATCCAATGTATTTGGAGAACTCTTTGTTCAATTGATATTTATTTAAATGAAAGAGTTGAGCCAAGTCTTCTAAAGAAATTGTTTCTTTGAAATGTTGATCAATGTAAGCTTTCATTTCCAAAACCAATGATGGAATCGTTTCGTAGGTAAAGTCTTGACGATACTTTTGCAACAATAATTCGTTCAGTAATTGATGAATTAAAACGGAAGACTGGTAATCAGTTTGCGCATGTTGTAAATCTTGTAATTGTAATAGCTGCTGAATGATTAAATGAATAGGATTATCTTCTGGAAGCTGATTAGTGGAGAAAACTGGTGAACCATTTTTCATAAATTCTTGGAAAAAAGCACCAGAATTTCCTCCTTCAAAATGAATCCAGTCCATTTCCCAAGGATCTTCGCTGGTTGCTTGATAGTATTGATAATCCCGACAGTCAATAAAGAATAAATCACCTCTCTGTAAGCTGTATGTATGATAACGATAGCGTAATTCCCCAGTACCATTTAGCGTGAATTTAATTAAGTATGATGGTAAATGTGCCCGCTCCGTATAATAAGGGCGCGAGGCTTTAAACTGTCCAATTTCCTGTATGTAATAAAAAAGTGTGCGACTTTTGCTGCTAGGTGTCAAAATATGTCTCTTAGAATCGTCTGACCAAGAGTAGTCGGCTTTTTCCCAATAATCCATAAGAACCTCCTAATTACCAAGATAGTACAATTATATCTCAAAATTGTGAGAGGTGAAAGCGCTATTTTTTGTTTATGATGAATACATAAAGTTAGTCTAACGTACAAAAAATAAAAATAGTGAAAGGATTGACAACTATCAACAAAGTGAAAAAAGAACAAGTTGAGAAACGAACCTATTTAGCGGTTGATATTGGCGCTTCTAGCGGTCGCATAATGAAAAGTCAACGCTTAGCGAATGGTCAGATAACAATAGAAGAAATTCATCGTTTTAAAAATGGTTTTCATCAAAAAGATGGGTATCAGCGTTGGGATATGGCTAGTTTAGTTCATGAGTTACTGCTTGGTCTGCAAAAAGTTAAACAATTAGGTATCAAGGAATGTTTTATTGGAATTGATACTTGGGGTGTTGACTATTGTCTGCTGGATCAATCTGGACAACTTTTGGACGAACCGATTGCTTATCGAGATGGACGGACAGAAGCAGCTGTAACAAATTTTTCAAAAGGCTATTCATTAGAAAAATTGTACCAACAAACGGGGATTCAAGTTCAACCTTTTAATACCATTTTTCAGTTATTTGTAGAGGAAAAGGAACGTTTGGCTGCAGCCAGTCAATTGTTGTTAATCCCTGATTACTTAGGTTATGTCTTTACTGGAAAAGCAGTCATCGAAGCAACCAACGCTTCCACCACGCAACTGTTGAATGCTGGAACGAAACAATGGGAAAGTGAATTACTGGATTTCCTAGGAATTGATGAAACACTATTTCCAACATTAGTAGAGCCGGGCACGATTTTAGGCGACCTGCAAACAGCGGCTTTTCCAGACTATGATTTACCAAATGCAACGTTGATTACGATAGCTAGTCATGATACAGCTTCAGCAATTTTAGGTACGCCAGGCATTGGCGATGACTGGGCGTACATTAGCAGTGGTACTTGGTCTTTATTAGGCATTGAAACGACTGTTACAACAATTTCTGCTGAAGCTTTCCAAGAAAATTACACGAATGAATGGGGCGCCCAGAACACAATTCGTTTCTTAAAAAATATTATGGGTATGTGGCTAATTCAAGAAGTGGCACGGTACCAAAACTACCAATATAGCTATGCTGAATTGGCCGCCTTAGCTGAAAAAGAACCAGCATTTCAACAATTTATTGATGTAAATGATCCTCGTTTTTTAAATCCGGGAAATATGATTACTGAATTACAAGCCTATTGCCGTGAAACACAACAAACAGTTCCTGAAAGCCCTGGTGAACTCGCTCGTTGTATTTATGATAATTTAGCATTGTGTTACAGCGTAGAACTAGAAAAATTAGCTCAATTAACAGGAATCGAACGGAAAATTACAACTTTACATGTTGTCGGTGGTGGTTCCAATAATCGTTTATTGAACCAGCTAACTGCGGATGTTGCTAATGTTACAGTGAAAGCGGGACCTGGGGAAGCAACTGCTTTAGGTAATCTTTTGATGCAGATGATTGCAACAGGTGAACTTAAAGATATTCCAGCAGCTCGTACTTGTATCCAAACATCTTTTCCCACGGAAATCTATCAAGCAAATCCAATTGATTCAACAATAAAAAATCGCTATCAAGCATTTATGAAAAGGAGCTCATTATGACAACCATTACACAAAAATATGAAGAAGCGAAAGAAAAATATGCCAGTATTGACGTAGATACCGAAGCTGTATTGGAAAAAATGGCTGATGTCAAAATTTCAATGCATGTGTGGCAAGGAGATGATGTGAGAGGCTTCTTAAGTGAGGATGAACTTTCTGGCGGTATTTCAGTTACAGGGAATTATCCAGGCGTTGCTCGAAGTCCCCAGCAACTACGTCAAGATTTAGAAAAAGCGTTTTCTTTAATTCCAGGAAAACACAAATTGAATTTGCATGCTATTTATTTAGACACAGAGGAAAGGGTGGATTTAAACGAACTGGAACCAAAGCATTTTGAACCATGGGTGACTTGGGCAAAAGAAAATGGCTTAGGATTGGACTTTAATCCAACCTTTTTCTCGCATCCAATGTACCGCGATGGCTTTACTTTAGCTCATCCGAATCCGCAAGTTCGAGACTTTTGGATTGAGCATGGGAAACGTTCACGAAGAATTGCTGAATATTTTGGAAGAGAATTAGGACAAGTAGCTGTCAATAACTTTTGGGTGCCAGATGGCTTTAAAGATAACCCAGTTGATCGTTTAACGCCGAGAAAGCGGCTAATGGCTTCGCTAGATGAAATTTTTTCAGAGGAAATTGATCCAGCTTATACAGTCGATGCAGTGGAAAGTAAGCTCTTTGGGATTGGTTCAGAAGCCTATACAGTTGGGTCTCATGAATTTTATATGGGCTACGGTTTAACGCGGAATAAATTAATTTGTTTAGATGCTGGTCATTTTCATCCAACAGAAGTGATTTCTAATAAGTTATCTTCATTATCCTTATTTGGCGAAGGAATGCTATTACATGTCAGTCGTCCAGTTCGCTGGGATAGTGACCACGTTGTCATTATGGATGATGAATTGCAAGAAATTGCCAAGGAGTTAGTTCGCAATGATTTATTAGGAAAAACACACGTGGGCTTAGATTTCTTTGATGCCACAATCAATCGTGTTGCCGCTTGGGTGATTGGCACCCGCAATACACAAAAAGCGTTAATGAAAGCGATGCTTGAGCCAACAAACGTCTTAAAAGAAGCTGAATTGATAGGAGATTTTACCACACGTTTAGCCTTAACGGAAGAGTTAAAAGACTTTCCATTTGCCGATATCTGGAACTACTACTGTCAAGAAAATCACGTACCTATCGGCTTAGATTGGTTAACGGATGTTCAAGAATACGAAAAAGTGATTTTACCAACTCGTCAATTGCCAACAGGTAAAGATAGTTGTCGTTTTTCATAAAATTAACAAACGAGAGGAACTTCTAAAATGAAAAAAATGAACGTGTTACAAGCACCATTTGTGGAAGAAATGGTCAAAACGACCAAAAATTTATATCGTTTAGGTTGGGATGAACGAAATGGCGGAAATATTTCGTATTTATTAAAAGAGGAGGAGATTTTACCTTTTCTAAATCCAACACAAGTGCTCCGAAAGATTCCAATGAAATTTGATGCAACGAAATTAGCAGGAAAATATTTTATCGTGACAGGCTCAGGAAAATATTTTAAAAATGTCTGTGATGCACCAAGCGAAAACTTAGGGATCTTACGAGTTAGTGAAAATGGCCAGGAATTAGAACTATTGTGGGGCTTAGAAGATGAAGCTGTGCCAACGAGTGAATTACCTAGCCATTTTATGAGCCATATTGCTCGTTTAGCTGTTGATCCAGAAAATCGCATTGTCATGCATAATCATGCGAGTCATTTATTAGCAATGAGTTTTACTTACGAATTAGATGAAAAAGTCTTTACTAGAACATTATGGCAAATGTGTACCGAATGTTTAGTAGTATTTCCAGACGGTGTTGGTATTATTCCATGGTTGGTTCCTGGAACGAATGAAATTGGTGTAGCAACGGCTGAAAAAATGAAAGAATCTCGTTTGGTTTTATGGCCGCAACATGGTATTTATGGTACTGGCCGTGATATGGATGAAGTATTTGGTTTAATTGAAACTGCTGAAAAAGCCGCTGAAGTGTACACTTATGTTTGTGCGCAAGGAGGCGTTCGCCAAACAATTTCAGATGCAGATTTATGGCGCTTAGCAGAAGCGTTTGGTGTGACACCGAAAGTTGGCTATTTGGAAGAGAAAGTATCAAAACGGAGAAAGCTATGATAAAAAAAGCCTTTTGTATGCAAGTATATCCTGATCAACATGCCGAATATCAACGACGTCATGAGAAGTTATGGCCAGAAATGCGTCAAATGCTGAAAGAACATGGGGTAATTAAGTATCAAATTTTTTTAAATACTGAAACCAGTACACTTTTTGGTTATTTAGAAATAGAAGATGAAGCTCGCTGGGAGCAAATAGCACTGACACCAATCAATCAAAAATGGTGGAACTATATGGAAGATATTATGGAAACAAATCCTGATTGCTCGCCAGTGACGGCTGAATTAAAAAAAGTTTTTGAACTATAATTTAAAATAGAACAGTTTGTTATAGTGAATCGTATGATTGTACACAAAACAACTTACTTGAGTAGAGTTGATTTCAAGGGATTGTTCTAGAACTTACAAAGAAAGCCTTTGTGGTAACGGCTGTTCCAGAAAGAAATAAATTGTACCAACATTAGCTGTAACTGTTTATTCAAAAAATAGTTAACTTCTAAAAAAAGAGGTGAATCTTGTTGAAGAGTGTAAAAGAAATCCGGAAATCACAAGTAAATAGTATGATTTCAGATCAATATGAGATCTTTCATGTAAAAGATATGGTTAGTCCAGAAAAAACCATCTATCATTACCACGATTTTTATGAAGTCCATTGTACGTTAAAAGGGGTAGCAACGTTCTTTTTAGATGGACATCAATTTGATGTTGAAGCAGGGACCGTTTTACTCATTCATTATCATGATTTACATCGAATTATTAAGCAGAGTACTGATAATTTTGAACGGATGTATATTTTTTTAACACCTGATTTTTTACAACAACGATCTAGTAAACGGACAAACTTGTCTGCTTGTTTTCAACATTTTGGTCAGCGTCGTAGTAAAGTTATCAAAGTGGATGTAGCAAAATTAGCAAACTACTTGACCCCGTTAGATCATTCTCCTTTGCCAGAAGAATATGGTGCGGATGTTCGTTATGAACAACAACTGTTAGACTTTTTAATTTACTTAAATCAATTAGTTCTGAAAGAAGAGAATGAGAGCCAACCAAAACAAATGATTGAAAATGAACGAATTGAAGCAATGATTACCTACATTTCTCAAAATTTGGATCAACCATTAACCTTAGAACAGATGGAAAAAAATTTTTTTGTGACTAAGTATTATGTAACGCGGGAATTTAAGAAACATACAGGATTTACTTTCCATCAATTTGTGCTGAAAAAGAAACTACTTTACGCTAAACAGTTATTAAAAGAATATCGCAGTGCTAGTGATGTTTACCTGAAATGTGGATTTAAATCATATCCACACTTTTTGAAATCTTTTAAAAAAGAGTTTAATATGACACCGAAAGAATTTTTGGTGAAACATAAGAATAATCAGATCATTCATTTTGATCATTACGAAGAATCTATCAAGAAAGTGAGGCTTGAATAAAATGTTGACACTTGCAGTACGCGCCCATGATGTTGGCACCAAAATATCTCCTGTGGAATTGGCTAAAAAAATTGCTGAAACGAACATAACTTCAATTCAATTTGCCTTAGGTATTTCTTATCCAGAATATGCAAGTGCTGCTGTTCTATCTCCAGGACTAGGAAGCCAATTGAAGAATATTTTCGAAGATGAAAAGATTACGATTAGTGTCCTAAGTTGTTATATTAATCTGATTCATCCAGATTTAGAAGAGCGAGAAAAACGACTTCATCAATTTGAAACATACATTCGTTACGCTTCAATGTTTGGGGCAAAAATCGTTGCAACTGAAACAGGCAGTATATATGAAACGATTTATTACACTGAAGATAATTATACAGAAGAAGCCTACGAAGAAGTTTTATTTTCTGTTAGAAGATTATGTCGAGAAGCTGAAAAGTATGGGATAATTGTTGGGATTGAACCAGGAATCAATCATCCAATTCATACAATTGAAAAAATGCAACGATTGATTGACGAGGTTGCTTCAACTAATTTAGGCATTATTTTGGATCCTACCAACTTAATTCGAGTGGATATAGATAAAACGTATTTGGAAATAGTAGAAGAAGCGTTTGAGTGTTTTGGTGAAAAAATCGTTGCTTTTCATTTGAAAGATTTCATTATAAGAAATCAGCAGATATTTCCGGTAGCCATTGGCGAAGGGCAGGTACCTCTTAAAGAAACCATTCAATTTTTGAATAAACATAAGCCCGGACTGTTCACTATTTTTGAGGAAACACCATTTGAAAAAATAGCAAGTGCCTATCAAAAAGTTTCGCAATATCATTCTATTTAGATAAAAATGTACAACAAAAACATCTCGATTTTTTGAGATGTTTTTCGTTGCTTAATAAGACAAAATATAAAATATACTTGCCTTAAAAACTCACATAAAAGAAAGAAGCAATCGCCACAGCAAATGAAATAATAGCAAACACTAAACTACTCCATAGTCCTAACAGAATAAATGGTGAGGTTCTTTTGCCGCCCTCTTTCTTTAAGTAGGAAAATGTCCGTCCAGTAACAATGAATTGCCAGATACTAATCAATAAAAAAATACCGCCAATTAAGTAACGCATGTCCTCGTCCTCCTTCTACTTAGTATACCACTTGATGAAAACGTTATCAAAACGCTGTATAAAAAAGTTGCCTTTCAAAAAAGAGAAAGGCAACTTTTTTGACGGTTTAACGGACGTCACCCATTAAGTTTTGGATTGGTTTTTTCACAATGAATAAGAGAATCCCGGCAACGACAGCTACAAGTCCGACAATCCCAAAATATGCTGACTCTGTTCCAGGTGTATAGAAACGAGCAATTTGAGCGTTAATGGCTTGTGAAGCGGCATCTGCTAATAACCAAATAGCAACGGTTTGAGCTTCGAAAGCTTTCGGTGCTAATTTTGTAGTAATCGATAAGCCAACGGGAGATAAACACATTTCTCCGACAATCATAATGAAGAAACTAAAGAATAACCAAAGTGGACTCACCCGTCCTTCGGTACCATAAAGTAGACCTGGCAACATTAATAAGACGAAGGAAAGACCAGCAAAGACTAGCCCTAGTGAAAACTTCACAACTGTTGATGGTTGACGTTTACCTAGTTTTGTCCATAATGTAACAAAAATAGGGGTCAAAATAACTACGAATACAGGATTTAATGATTGGAACCAGCTAGCGGCAATCGGGAAGCCAAACAAACTCGTTTGCGTCCGTTCATTTGCAAATAGAGCAAGAATAGACGAACCTTGTTCTTCCAATGACCAGAAAACAATTGCTGCTAAGAATAATGGCAAGTAAGCCAGAACTTTTGGTTTTTCTTCAGCAGTGACATCTTTAGACGTTAACATTTTGCTGAAATAATAAACTGGTAACAGGATTCCTAACACGCTGATGGTATTAATAAAGAAATCAATTGTTAAATGTCCTGTGACATAGGCGCCACCAAAAATAAGTAAAGCAACGACAATTGCCAACATAAATGCTTTAGCAAATTTCTTTTGCTCTTCTTTAGACATTGGATTAGTTGGGGCCTGACCAATTCCAGCCAGAGATTTACGTCCTTGGAAATAATATTGTAGTAGCCCGAAGAACATCCCTACTGCGGCAACTGAAAAGCCTAAATGATAATTATATTCTTGTCCTAAAGTTCCGACAACAAGGGGAGCGATTAAGGCTCCGATATTAATCCCCATGTAAAAAATGGAGAAGCCTGCATCTCTACGTAAGTCAGTTTTTGAATAAAGATGGCCAACCATCCCTGAAACGTTTGGTTTTAACATCCCAGTCCCGAACACAATCAACATAATAGAAACGAATAAGGCGGGGACACCAAATGGGGTAGCGAGAACAATATGTCCAGCAATGATTAACAAACCACCAATAAAAACAGTTTTCCTTGAACCTAAGACACGGTCAGAGACCCAACCGCCAATGATACTGGACATGAAAACCATTGATCCATAAATGGACATGATGGCTAAGGCAGTTGCTTTGGGGAGACCTAAACCGCCATTGGCTACGGTATCGTAAATATAATACATTAGAATAGCACGCATGCCGTAGTAACTGAAACGTTCCCACATTTCTGTGAAGAACAGTGTTGCTAGTCCTTTCGGTTGTCCCAGAAAGGATTTGTCTAATTTCTCAAGTTGTTCTTTGTCACTCATAGATAAAACTCCAATTCTTATAATATTCAGAATATTTGATAATAAAATGACTTAAATGTAGATTCATATATTTTATTACTCATAGATTGGAAAATAGAAAGAAAAAAAACTGATTATGTTTTTAAATAACAAGCGTTCGAGCGATTGTTTGTTTTTTATTCGTGAATTATGATGAAAATGAATATTTATTCTGCTTTATTTTCAATAATTTGTTTTCACAGTCGTTTTAGCTGTTCTTTTTTTGAATAAGATTAAAATGAATAAATAACAAGCAAAATATAAGATTTTTTTGTTTAACTCTTTTTGTTTCAATAGGAAGTGCTTAGTGTTTTTTCAGAATCGAAAAATGAATACGACAAAAAATTTATCTATATAATAGAAGGAAAAATAAAAGTAGTGAATGATAAAAAAATTCAAAGAAAACACTTGTTCTTTTTAGGCGTGAGTTTTTGAAAAAAACATTCTCATGTCTAGTATCTTTAACATTTTGTTACTTTTTGACTGAAACGAATGTAAAAAAACCGACATTTAATGGCTAATCAAGGGTTAGAAAACGGTTTCTCAAAAATAAAATCCTGTTTTTTTAACTTTTTTTCGCAAAATATAAACAGGATAATATCAAGCTTCCAGCAGCTTTTTATTACAAAATGTAACAAAACCGACATTCTAGTAATAAATTGTCACGAGATATTCACCTACGGCCGGCCATTCGATGATAAAGTATGTGAAGTCGTTTCGATAAAGCGAAGCAGACGTGGTTGTTGCCGAGAGCTAAGAGCAACAATCAAATATTTTTAATTACAAAGGAGAAACATACATGAAATCAATCAAAACGATTTTACTTGGAACAACTTTGGCCGCAGGTTTAGGATTATTCTTAGGAACAGACGCAAACGCAGAAAGCTTATATACAGTTAAAGCAGGAGATACTTTATCAACAATTTCTCATCAATTTGCAGGAGACAATAGCTTAATTCAAAAAATTGCTTCTGATAACAAATTGCCAAACCTTGATTTAATTTTTGAAGGAGAACAATTAGTTATTCGTTCAGAAAAAGAAGTTGCTAATACTCCAGCACCAGCTGTAGAAGTTGCACCAGTTCAACAAGTAGTTGAACAACCTGTTGCACAACCAGTACAACAAGAAGTACAACAACCTGTTGCTCAAGAAGTAGCGCAACCAGCAGCACCTGCCGCAAGCAGTGATGCAAAAGAGTGGATTGCACAACGTGAATCTAGTGGTTCTTACGATGCAACAAACGGTCAGTATATCGGTCGTTACCAATTATCTGCCTCTTATTTAAATGGTGACTATTCACCTGCCAACCAAGAACGCGTGGCAGATCAGTACGTAGCAGGTCGCTATGGTTCATGGGATGCAGCTAAATCATTCTGGTTAGCAAATGGTTGGTACTAAAATTAAATAAACGAAGTAATCTAATTACTTATTAAAAACCATAAACAAAAAAACAGTAACCTGTAAAGATTACTGTTTTTTTTGTCGATTTGTTAAGGTACAACGCCCCACGCTCGTCAATTGGTGGTCTGCGTTATATATTTTTGCTTCCCAAACTTGAAGGGTCTTTCCCGAGTGATCGGGTGTCGCAATCACGGTAAGGCTACCATCATGGACACTACGAAGATGATTTACTTGTAAGTCTATGCCGACAGCAAAAGTGTTTTCAGGAACGTTTTCGTTCGCACCTAAACTACAGGCAGTTACACCCAACGCCAGCTTTAGGTGGTGAGCCCAAAGAGTTGGCAGTCGAA
>OBJO01000054.1_pt1 | contig 53593 bp, 42 predicted proteins | sample 1481741 | NCBI WGS metagenome assembly OBJO01 (sample SAMN06140803, study PRJEB22556) | human gut metagenome | host: Homo sapiens | place: China: Beijing | collected 2014 | reverse complement strand
GATATCAAATCCTTCGCCGTGGTCGCGCACGAACACTTCGACCGTCGTATCTGTAGCTTCGCAGTAGAGGGAGAGCGGCTCGCTGCCATGTGTGACGGCATTGACCAGCGCCTGACGCGTGGCGTCCAACAGCGCATCGGTCTGGGCGCTTGGATGGGCATCGCCCACAGTGACCACCTCAATCGGTTTGCCATGTTCGTCCTCAACCTCGGCGGCGATCTGCTTCAGCCCGGCGCTGACGGAACGATCCGATGTGGAACGTTCCTGATACAGCCATTCGCGCAGCTCGCGTTCTTGCCCGCGCGCCAGGGTGAACACAGTGGCGGGGTCTTCGGAATGCAGTTGGATGAGCGCCAGCGTCTGCAACACGCCATCATGCAGATGGGCGGTCATGTCCGCGCGCTCTTCCTCGCGCTCCTTCAACGCCTGCTCGCGGGAAAGCCTTTGTAGCATGGCATTCGCCCATGGCATCACCGCCAGTACAATGCACGCAATCATAATGAATCCACTGAGCATGATGCGACGTGGCGAGGTGCCCCACCCGACGTAGGTCACGTTCGACACATATATGGCCCATCCCATGAAAATGAGTGCGATGCCACCCAGCATGGAGAGCAGCTGTGTGCCGTTCGGGCTTAGATTCATCCAGGCCAAGGCTATGCCGGCCAGTCCAAGCAGCAACGGAATGATGAGTTGGCTATCAGCGCCGGTGCCGACCAGCAGCAGGCCGATGGTCAGCAACACGAACCCGGCCAACGCCACTAACGCAGGTTTCGGGGCGCGCTGGATGGCTTCGGATAATGACTCAGCCGAGACGGCCGTGTCTTCAACGCCGGCCTGTGTGGGCTGGTTGCCCCGCGCGAGCGGAGCTTGCTCCACTGGTATATGTTCCGCACTTGCCACAGCCTGAGGATCGCCGGCCGGCATGAAAATCCATAGGAACACATAGGCGATAATGCCGGCACCATACAAGCAGGTCAGTGCAATGAATGCCAGCCGAACCCACATCACAGAAATGCCGAGATGTAGTGCGATGCCTTTGCAGACGCCGGTGAGCCAGCGGCCTCGTTTGGGTCGCGTCAACGGCATACGCGCGGGCAGCAGCGGTTCGGGAATTGATGTCATATCTCTATTGTGCCGCGTTCAGGGCTTTGGAACCGGGGTTTTACATGGTGTTCAGGGAACAATCAGGGTGTTCCCCGAGCCTTGTGGTTGCGTTCGGGCTGTGTAATGGAAGCATGAGCAGTCCACATATGAATTCGTATCAACAGCCGCAGCCGGGCAAAGCTCCGCGGCGTTTCTTTACATGGGTGCGTTCTTCCGGATTAATCCGCGGCAATGATCGTTGGATTGGCGGCGTATGCAGTGGTATCGCGCAGCGTCTCGGTTGGAGCCCGACATTAGTGCGTGCGCTGATGATTGTGGCCACGCTGTTCTTTGGTTTTGGCGCGGCGCTATACGCAATGGGATGGTTTCTCATTCCCGATGTGCGCAGCGGGCAGATTCTCGCCGAAGATTTGATTGAAGGCCAGTGGGATTGGAATTGTCTTGGCTGCTTCCTGTTTATGGCTGTGGCTGTGCTGATTCCAGGCGCCGGCTGGGTGTGCATTGCGCTCGCCGCTCTGGTGCTGTGGCTGATTGCGCAAAGCGGTGTTCGTCAGCAGGAAGGATACGGTTTCGGGTACCACGGTGGTCAGTCCACCGCGCCGCCGAATAATCCGAACGGACCGAATAATCCGAATAACCTTGCACCGAACCCCTCTATGCGACCGTCTGCAGCGATGCCTCCATATGTTTCACAACCTGTTTCACAGTCGGTTCCATATGTTTCACAGCCTGTTCCGCAGGCGGGGCAGCGGCCGTATAATCCCACAAGCAGCTCTGCGGCGATGCCGGTAGATGGCATTCCTGCGGGCAAGTATGCAATGCCCAATCCTGTCGCGGCTGCTGCGCCGCGTTCCTCCACCCGCCGCAAACCGGCCGGCCCGGTTGTGGTGCTGAGCGTATTGGGACTGTCCTTCATTTCTTTCGCTGCCGTTATGGCGGTGATTTGGGAATATGACATGGACGTCAGTGGCATCGTGCGCGTGGGTACCATATGGATTTCCGCAGTATGCGTGGTGATGGGTCTGATTGTCGTTGTGCTGGGATTCAAGGGGCGTCGTGCAGGTGGACTGATTCCGCTGGGCTTGATAGCCGGAGCCTGCGCGATGTGCATGATTATCGCGAGCGGTACGTATGCCATCCGCCATTACGATGCGACGCATACCAATATCAGTTACACGGATATCACGCTGTCCAGTGCTGGCGGCCATGCGTCGGTGGACGCGTATGGTATGAACCAGGTGCAGGTCAACGACCAGTTTTATGCGGATTCCAGCCAACGGACATTCGATAAACTCGTGAGGGGCGTATGGTTCTCCGGTGACGACTACGACTCCAGCCAGGCTGTGCTTGACCTGTCGGATTGGGAAAGCAGCCATGCGCCTCATAAGCTGGAATTGTCGAATGGCAATACGTCCATCAGCAACTGCCCGGCGGGAACCATCACCATATCCGCGGTTCAGGCTCAGGTTCACATCATTCTTCCTGACGGGTGCTCCTACGGCATTGGCAGTGCGTGGCGCGGGTACACGTACAGCAACAGCATGGGCGGCAAGTATGCGGTGATATATGACACGGTGGACTTTATCGGGTTTTCCGATACCGATCAGGGGTATTCCATCGACAGCTATGACACCAACTATGCCTGGATGACGGACGATAGCAAAATGCCGGCAAATGGCCCTGAGCTGCTCGTCGACATCCCCTTCTCGGCCGGCGCCCGGGTGAATATGACCTATATCTCGGATTGGGAAGGGTCGACGTATATGCAATTCAGGAACAACTTCGATACGACGAACGGATACACCGAGGACTCAGGGAAGGCAGAATGATGAGCGACGACACCAAGGAACTGAAGACCATCGAAGACCAGGCCAAGACCCGTCCGCTGTCGGTATCCGACGATGCAGACGAGACCAAGGTGCTGCATTCGCCCGATAATGAAACGGCGGCTGAGACCGAGGTGCTGCCAACAGCTGCAGATGCGGTGGAGACCTCGGCCCTGCCCGTGGTTGACGGCAGTATTGATGAGACTCGGCCAATGACTACGGCGGCTGATGGTTCGGCAACGACGGTGATTCCGTCTGCTGACGACAATCAGGAATCCGAAGATATCGTGTCGGACGACCACGAGAAGACGATTCCTCTGGAGGCGGTTGCCGATACGTCAATTCCGCCCGCAAGCGACATTCCACTCTATGCGGCGGGCAACGCTTCCTCGGGGAATGAACAGACTGCAGCCGGAACTTCGCCTAATGCGGAATTCTCCTCATCCGCACAGCATGTGGATGCTCAGTCTCAGTCGAGCACAAGGATGGAACCTGCCAAGAAAAGCAGCATCAGTACACTGACCGTTGTCTTCGGTCTATTGGGCGTATTGATTGGCGCACTGGGGTTGTTCTTCGGCGTGACGTTCCCCGATATGCTGATCACACAGTTCGCCGCTGATCCGCAGGTGTTGGTGGCTATTGTCTGCGCAATAGTGGGCGTGGTCTTGGTGGCCATAGCTATCGTGTGGGCCATTATGGGCGCCGTGAAGAAAAAATAACTCGTATTGTTTGGCAAGCCCCTTTGCGAGCACAGCTGACTGAGGGGCTAAGAAATCATACTTCGGTACTATGCGATATCTGAAGTAAGGCGTTCTATGCTTGTGGGGGAGGTAGAACGGATGACGCGGATCACAGTGCGGCGAGTGCTGAATATCGCTGCGATTGCGGTGGTGATTGCGTTAGTGTTCTCCCTGCTTGGCTGGGCGATGATGCCGCAGTGGAGCACTCGGCCTTATAACAATCATATTGCCGTTTCCTCGCCTGATCCCGCTATTGCTCCTGCTCATGCGGACATTCCGCATGAGGGCAGATATCGCACTCGTGAAACGAAGTTGTCTATTGAAGTGGACGATGGAGTCACGTTGCCGGCCATCTTGCGGGAGCCGATTGATGCGCCTGGCAGTCGCCCGGCCTGCCTGTTCATCCATGGATCCGGCACCAGCGGGGCCGAGGACTTCGGCGACATTGCCAACGCTATGGCATCCGCCGGTATTGTGACGCTGGTTCCGGCCAAGCGCAATGACAATTACACCGTGCTGCATCGCGACTACCAGCGATTCGCCCGCGAATACAGCAGTTCTTTGGATGTGTTGCGTAGCACTGCAGGCGTCGATCCGGCAAAAACCGGCATCTACGCCGAATCCGAAGGCACATGGATATCCACGATTCTGGCATCCAAGCGGCAGGATATCGCTTTTGCCGTCCTGACTTCGGCACCGGTGTTCAAGGGGCGCGAGCAAATGGCCATGGCCGTCAGCGCCTATATGCATGAAGCCGGCGCGCCCGCTCCTGTGGTCAAAGACATGGCCAAACTCATGTCGCTCAACTACGCTCCTTTTGATCTTGCCTATGCCGATTTTGATGCCGATCATTACCTGCGTTCTTTGACCATGCCGCTTCTGGTGAATTACGGCGCTTATGACACCGCCATGCCCATTGAGCAAGGTGCGCAGCGCATCATTGACGCGGCTCGCAGCGCAGGCAATGAGAACGTCACGGTGCGGTACTTTGTCGGCAACCATCAGATGCGGGCCGGCAAGGGACTGTTCACGCTGAATCTACCGTTGGCGCAAGGGTATACGCAGGCGTTGGAGAACTGGGTGAATGGTATTGCCGCAGGCGCTCGGGCTGACGGATGGGCCACGCCACAGATCGCCGGAGTGCATCCTCATCAGCAGTTCGCGGCACCGCAGCAAACCAAGTCGGGTATTATCGGCTCGCTTGGTGTGCTGGCGGGCATCATGATTGCAGGACCGGTGCTCATGCTGGTTGCAGTCATATTTGGTATTGCCATGGATATTGTGGATTGGCTGCGCATGCGCGGTGCGTTGGGTCGGCGTGTACCAGGACGAAACATGCCTGCCGGGTGGAATCAGCCGTATCGAAGAGCCGCTGGCACGCATGTTGACGATGACGGCAACCGTCACCGGCGTCGTAATGCAATAGTCGTTGACGGTAACCGCCTGTACACGTTGCGCGATCGGCGTGCGATGCATGCCAATCCTGCGCTGGCATGGCGGGTCATGCCCCGTAGTGTTGCAGGGCCTATTGCCGGCTTAGGCGTTGCGATAATGGTGATTACCGTACTGCTGTGCGGGTATATGGGTGCTGTAGGGGCGGCGGCTGTATATGTCATGCCACATCCGCAGCTTTTCGGCATCGGATGGCGGGTATTGCAGGCGCTGACGGTGGTGCTGGTACTGCTGCTCGCCGTGGTCGCGGAGCGGTTATGGCGTCACCGCGCAGACATCATGGGCGCTCGCCGTGCGGCCGGCATCATCATGGTGGTGGCCGCACTCGCTACATGCACCACACTGGCGTTCTGGGGTCTATTCAGCCTGTAGTTGTGGTGCGCGCAGCGTCAGCGTTGAGCCGCCTCGGCCTCGTCAAGAGTGCTGAACCCGCCAAGCTGCACGGTGTGCAGCAGGGTTTCCTCGGTGATGTTGTGTTGAGGGGTTGCGGTGGTTCGTTCGCGGATCATCGCTTCATAGAGGTCGAAAGTCGCGTCGGAGTATGTGCCGAGTTCGCCGCGTAGGTATGTTTCAAATGAGGTGGACGCTGGCGTGTCCTCGGTGGTGGTCAGCACGCGCATCGCCTCGCCAAGCTTCGGGTATCGCGAACGGAAATCGGCGGCCCACGCCACTTGCTGGGCGATTACCTGTTCTTGCCTGGACACACGAGATTCAGTCAGGCGCGGAATGTACGGTTCGATGTTCTTTGCGAAGTCGTCGGGTGCGGTGGAGGCCATCATACGGCCGTATTTCTCGGTGACGAGATTGCGGCCAACGTGGTCGGCCTCGTCTAAATCAGCGGCGTAGCTGGAGAGCAACGGGCGCTTCCACGTAAGGAACTGAGCCAAACGCATCTGGTGGAAAACCGGCCAATTGCCTTGGCAGGCGGCACGGCCGCCCTCGTTATTGGTGTGCTGAAATTGGTTCCATTCATGGTGCACAATGGTTTCACGCAGTTCGTCGGTGGTAAGGTTGTCGGTCATCTTCGAGCCTCACAAACTCTTGAGCACTGGATCGTCGGAGGCGATGTGATCTTCAATGTAAGGCCGTTGCCATTCCAGGAAGGTTTCGGTTGACGTGGTCAGGTGTTCCCTCTGGAGTTCCTTGACAATCTCTGCGGCGATATGTTCCACAATCCCGTTGATTTGGTCAATCGCCGGGGCGGAACCCTTGCCGCCCTCGCCGAAACCGGCGCCGCCGTAGCAAGCCGCTGAGCTCAGCCGCATTACGCTTTCCAGTTGTTCGGCCACATCAGGCAGCAGCGCGAACATCGATTTGGACAGCTTGCGCAGTGCCGCGAACTGCCATTTGTAGTACGGCAGATAACCGGCCACCATCGGCACATTGATGAGAAACACCAATGAGGAGGCGGCGTTCACGAACTCGTGGATGGACAGCCATGCGGCGGCGCCATCGCCACGTTTCAGCGAACGTGGCAGATTGTATTGACCGGCTTGTGCGATCATGCCCAGACGCTTGGAAATCAGTGCCAGTCGCACATCATCCGGCATATCTTTGAATCCTTGGCGGGTCTTGGAGAATTGCCCGGTGGGGTCGGCAAACACCTCGCCATTGGTGGCGGCGGCCAGTGTGGCCTCATCCAGCATCAACCATTCGTGAGGCGAAGTCTGTGCCGGAGCGGTGCGGTATCCGGTGATCGACTCGAAGAAATCACCGATGCGGAACACGCCATCGCGTCGGTTTGCGCCCTGTGCGCGTGGAGTGATGGGGGAGGGAGTGCCATGGTCTGTTGCAATAGCCGAGGTATTCGTGGAGAATACCGCATGCCCTTGTGCGTCAATGCTGAAGTCTCGGGGCAGCGCGTCATAATCGGCCTGCAGTTGCTCGCCTATGGCGGCGTAATCCTCATCGGAAAGCCACAAGCAGAATCGCGGGCCGAAGTCATGGTCTTGCGAATATGCGTCATCGAACCCATAGCATTCCGATCCGTGCCCCACCAGACCGACGGCGATGCGAGAACCATATTGTGGGTACTTTGCCGAGAGCATCGGTTTGCCGACCTGCGTCCAGAAAGCGCGGGCCAGTTTCAGGCCGGAAATTCCAACTACAGAAGTGGCGGTTGCGGCGGAATCGGATACCAAGGCAGTCGGCATGACTGGTGCACCGGTGGAATTTTGGCGAGAGGTGCCGGCGTTGGTCGCTTCCTGTGCGGACGCAGTGGTTGCATCCGTAGTGTCATTCGGAACGATATCGATACCCGCGGCTTGTGCCTGGGACTCGGCCTGCCGCAGATTGTCTTCGGTGATACGCCAGTAATCGGTGTCCTTGCCGTAGCATTCCTCGATCACGTCCAGCGCATGACGGTACCCGGCGACGGCATCTGCATATCGCTTTTCGGCAAAGCATACCTGCGCGTAGCCGGCCAATGCGGAGGCGTAATGTGCGGAATGCTCCAGATGACCGGTCCTATAGATATCCAATGCCTTGGCCGCGTGCCAGTGGGCGCCTTCCAGCTTGTGCTCGGTCAGCAAGGTCAGCGCCAGATTTGTATGCGAGCTGGCCACATCGATATCCTCGTCCGGGTTCACGCTCGATGCTTCGATGATGCGGAGTGCTTCGCGCAGCTCAAGCCCGGCCTTATCCGGTCGGTTCGTTTCGCTGTAGAGCATTGAGAGGTTATTGTGAAGCGCCGCGAGTCTGCGGTCGGTGGGCGCCAGCGAATGACGGCATACATCCTGGGCCTGATGGTAGAGGTCTTCGGCCTGGTCGTATTGCTTGGCGGCGCGCATGGCGGTGGCGCAGTTGATGAGCGTGGTGGCCCATGCTTCGGATGTGCCGGTGGTCAGGCCCATGCGAGCGGCCAGTTCCAGAGCTCGCTGCACGATCCACTGGTTGTCCTTATGGCGTCCTTGCGAACGGTAGAAGCCCATTGTTTCGTTGAGTACGGTCAACAGTCCGGCTTCATCACCGGCATTCTCTGCGTCAACCATCGCCTGTTCCAAATACGGGCCGGCTTCGGTGGCGGCCGCATGACGGTCGAAAATCGCGTCCAATCCGTTCAGGAATTGTTGGGTGTCAAAGCTCGTTGACGATTGTTCGGCGTTGGTCGCGGCCTGATCTTCTGGGTTGTTCGCGTGTTGTGCCGCGGCCGCTGCGTCTGTGTCGTCGGCATCATTCGGGCCGTGAGCGAATTGTGCGGCAAATTGTTTGAGCAATGCTTCTTCGTCAGCCACGAGAGACCTCCCTGAATCGCGTCTGATTCCAGTCTATTAATACTGTGCACAGACACGTCAGGGAATAGGCTGTGAGCTTGGTCTCAGTCGACCTTGATTTCGCGCATGCGATGGATGGCCTCGGTGTCCGTTTCGCCTCGCCATGAGTAGAACGTGAGCAGGCCGACTGCGAGCAGGGTGAGAGGAACGCCACCCAAACCGGTGAAGCGGTAGTTCATGGAGAATGAAGTGAGCATAGCACCGCCCACAATCGAGCCGATGGCATTGCCAAAATTGAATGCCACTTGTACGGCGGCTCCTGCAATGAGTTCGCCGCCTCCCTGACCGGCCTCGGTCATCAGCAATTGTTGCGGCGCGGAGATGAAGAACAATCCGAATGCGATCCAGAACGTCAACAACGCGGTAGTGCCATGGTTGCCGGGCAGCAGCACCACAAGCAGCAGACCAATGCAGGAGATGGACTGGCCGAGAGCGGCAGTGCCGGCATGACGCCACCGATCGGTAATACGGCCACCGATGATGCCGCCAACTACCATGCCGAATCCGGCGAGCATCATCAGCATTGGTACGAGGGAAGATGACCAGCCACCAGTCTTTTGCAGCCAGGGAGAGATGTAGCTCCACCAGCAGAACACGCCTGCGTTGCCAGTGAACACGGCAGCCAAGATCGCCCAGGGGCCTCGGCGAGTGAGGAATTTGAACTGACCGGCGATGCCGGCATCTTTGATTGGTGCCACGAATGGAATCCATGCCAGTGACAGCACTATCGTCATTGCGGCCCATGCGGCCAGAATGCCGAAGGCAAGACGCCAGGAGAGAAAATCGGCCATCAAGGTGCCTGCCGGCACGCCCAACATATTGGCCAAAGTTTGTCCCGTGACCATTATGGATACGGCCTGCGCCTCTTTGCCTTTATCGGCCAGGGTTTTGGCGATAAGCGTGGCGGTGCCGAAGAATGCGCCGTGCGGCAGACCGGAGATGAATCGCGCAATGACGAGCATGGCAGCGTTGGCGGAGAATGCGGAGAACAGGTTACCCACCAAGGCGATAACCATGAACACAATAATGAGATCCTTTGGTGGCACTTTGCGGCCGAACACCAGAATCAATGTGCCGAAACACACGCCGATGGCATACGCGGAAATATAGTGGCCGGCGGTAGGGATGTCTACGCCGGTGGCGGCTGCGGCCTGCGGCAGAATGCCCATCATCACGAACTCGGCGGCGCCGAGAATGAATGCGCCTGAGGCCAGCGCAAGCAAGCTCTTCTTCATATTTCCTCTCATGAGATTTCACGGCATTGCATACGGAAAACAGCGATCGATTGATTCGGGCGATATGTTACGGTGCGCCATCAACAATGCCATGAGCATGTGTTGCTTCGAATGCTTATTCCTTGTGCCGGTATTTATTCAGAGTCGTGCTGCACTTGAATAGTGTTATTTTTCGACACCTGCAACCATTCCAGCAATGAAATATCGCTGAAGAAATAGATAGGCAATGATGACGGGCAGTACTGCGAGCAACGCAGCTGCAGCGCCTGTTCCGATATTGTTAGTTTGAGATGCAAAAAATGCGGCTACTCGTGGAGCGATGACATGTGGTGGTGCTCGATCGACCAAGAAGTCTGTCTGGGTGCAAATGCGCATTCCCGAAGATATTGCCATTGCGTCGGTGGATGGAACCGTTGATTGGCGGATTCTAGTGGTGGTTGCAACACAGGTGTTGCAACCACCACTAGAATCCGCCGACTTTCTTTAAGTCTCGGAACCCAAAATAATGATACGGATAGTGATACTTGGTGAGGATAAAACAAAAAAGGAGAAACGTTGAAAGATCAACGTTTCTCCTTATGGGTCGGGCTGGCGGGATTTGAACCCGCGGCCTCTTCGTCCCGAACGAAGCGCGCTACCAAGCTGCGCTACAGCCCGTTTTGGCAACAGTCGTAGATATTACATTATGGTGCTGGACAAAGCAACTCGGCATGTCGTTCTTAATCGTAGGCTTTGCGTACACTGATGAACCATGGCTGAAGTTGTTGAGAACACTGAAAATACTGAGAACGAAACCCCGGCAGTCCCGCAGATGAGCACTGTTGAGCGTGCGGAAATGCTGCTCAAGCAGGATGCCACTATCCGTGAGAAAATCAAGTCCGGCGCCACGCTGGACGAGGCTGTGGATCCCTCCAATAAGGAGTTCGGCCCGCTGGGTCACCCCGAGCAGGTGCAGATGCGCGTGGCCAAGCGCGCGATGATGCTTGAGTCCGGCATTGCCCCCTACCCGGTGCACCTTGATGTGACCAACACCATCGAAGAGGTACGCGCCAAGTACGACGGCAAGCTCGAAGCTGGCCAGGAGACCGAAGACATGGTCGGCATCGCCGGCCGCGTGCTGTTCCTGCGCAACGCTGGCGGCCTGTGCTTCGTGCAGCTGTCCGCCGGCGACGGCACCAGGATTCAGGGCATGATCTCCAAGAAGGAGATCGGAGCCGACTCCTTGAAGCAGTTCAAGCAGCTCGTTGACCTTGGCGATCATCTGTACCTGAAGGGTCGCGTCATCGCTTCCAAGACCGGTGAGCTGTCCGTATTCGCCACCGAATGGGCCATCGCATCCAAGGCTCTGCAGCCGCTGCCGGCCCTGCACAAGGATCTGAACGAAGACACCCGCACCCGCAAGCCGTACATCGGCATGATCGCGGACGAGAACATTCGCAACATGGTGCGCAATCGTTCCAAGGCCGTGGCATCCCTGCGTCGCACCTTCGATGCCCACGACTTCCTCGAGGTCGAAACCCCGATGCTGCAGACCCTGCACGGTGGCGCGGCCGCCCGTCCGTTCACCACGCACATGAACGCCTTCGACCTGGATCTGTACCTGCGCATCGCCCCGGAACTGTTCCTCAAGCGCTGCCTGGTCGGCGGCATCGACCGTGTGTTCGAGATCAACCGCGATTTCCGCAACGAGGGCGTCGACGCCACCCATGCTCCCGAGTTCACTATGGTCGAGGCCTACCAGGCCTACGGCACCTATGATTCCATCGGCCAGCTGGTCAAGGAACTCGTGCAGCAGACCGCTATGGACGTCTACGGTTCGCACAAGGTCACGCTGCTCGACGGCACTGAATACGACTTCGGCGGCGAATGGAAGACCATCAGCATGTACGACTCCCTGTCCGAGGCATTGGGCGAGGAAATCGTGCCGAACGGCGGCCCCGAGCACCCCGGTACCTCCGTGGAGCATCTGGGCGAGATCGCCGACAAGCTCGGTGTGGAGCGTGACGACGTGGAGAACCACGGCAAGCTCGTCGAGCACCTGTGGGAGCACTTCTACGAGGACAAGCTCTACGAGCCCACTTTCGTGCGTGACTTCCCGGTTGAAACCTCCCCGCTGGTCAAGGGGCACCGCACCAAGCCCGGCGTGGTGGAGAAGTGGGATCTCTACGTGCGCGGCTTCGAGCTGGCCACTGGCTACTCCGAGCTCAACGATCCGATCGTGCAGCGCGAACGCTTCGTGGCTCAGGCCAAGGACGCGCTCGCCGGTGACGAGGAAGCCTGCGATATTGATGAGGACTTCCTCGAGGCCCTTGGTGTGGGCATGCCCCCGGCAGGCGGCATGGGCATGGGCATTGACCGACTGCTTATCGCGCTGACCGGTGCCACGATTCGCGAGACCATCACCTTCCCGCTGGTCAAGCCGCTGGTTGGCTGAAACCTATTTCCGGCTCCCCTCGGGTGAGGGGAGCTGTCGAACGAAGTGAGACTGAGGGGAGTCGAAGGGTGATACCGCCAGCGACTCCCCTCAGTCACTTACGGTGACAGCTCCTCTCAGAGAGGGGAGCCGAGTTATATCGGAAAGAAGGTTGCTTATGTCCATTGGTTTGTGGCTCAAGGGTGCGCGTCCCAAGACGTTGGCCGCCTCCATCGCCTCGGTGATGGTGGGTGCGGCGATGGCTCGTGTGCATATCGAGCAGATGGGCACCTGCGTCGCAATCTATCCTGAGCCGGCTTATTGCGCCGTGAACCGGGCGCAGCAGGATCTGCTGTTGGGTCGGTTCTGGATGGTGACTTTCCTGTGCCTGTTGGTGGCGCTGTTCCTGCAAATCGCCGTCAACTATGCGAATGATTACTCCGATGGCGTTCGCGGTACCGATGCCGGACGTGGCGGTAGTGAATCGCAATCCGGCAAACCGCAGCGGTTGACCGAATCCGGTCTGGTGCCGGCCAAGCACGTATTCATTGCGGCAATCATCTGTGCAGGTATCGCCTGCGTCTGCGGCATTGCCGCCATCGTGATTTCCCAAGCATGGTGGCTGTTTGCCGTGGGTGCGGCCTCGCTAGTGGCCGGCTGGTTCTACACCGGTGGCAAGCATCCGTACGGTTATGTCGGTCTTGGAGAGGTCGGCGTGTTCCTGTTCTTCGGTCTGGCCGCAGTGTTGGGCACCGAATATGCGCTGTGTGGCATGGTGGATGTCGGCGGTCTGCTGGGTGCCGTGGCGGCAGGATTGTTCTCCTGCCACATACTGATGGTGAACAACCTACGTGATATCGACGAAGACCGCGAACATAACAAACGTACGCTGGCCGTGCGTATGGGGGAGTCCGGCGCACGCACGTTGCTGATTGTGTGCTGTGTTATTGCATGGATTATTGCCCTACTGATGTGCGGCACATTATGGTGGCCGTGGGGTGTGGTGCTGCTGCTCTCTGGAGCGGGTGTGCCGGTGCGCATGATTTCCAGCGTCAAGAAGCATGCATTTGGTCCCGCTTTGGGTGCGGCCAGCTTCCAGACGCTGCTGTTCGCAGTGGTGCTCGCACTTTCCGTAGCGCTGTAATTCCCTCAGTCAGCTACGCTGGCAGCTCCCCTTGGGAAGGGAGCCGGGAAAAGGAACGCGGCGTTGTGACCTAATTGAGATGAAATATCTAAGACGGATACTCGTGTTTGGCGGCATACGGCTGTAGACTGAACCGTATGACTTATAAATTAGTACTGCTCCGTCATGGACAGAGCGCATGGAATAAAACCAACCAGTTCACCGGCTGGGTCGACGTACCGCTGACCGAGCAGGGTGAAGCCGAAGCCAAGCGTGGCGGCGAGCTGCTCAAGGAGAAGAACGTCCTTCCGGACATCGTGTTCACCTCCCTGCTGCGTCGCGCCATCAACACCGCCAACATCGCTCTGGATGCCGCAGATCGCCTGTGGATTCCGGTTCAGCGTGATTGGCGTCTCAACGAGCGTCACTACGGCGCTCTGCAGGGCAAGAACAAGACCGAGATTCGCGAAGAGTACGGTGACGAGAAGTTCATGCTGTGGCGCCGTTCCTACGCCACTCCGCCGCCCGAGATCGACCCGAACGACCAGTACGCCCAGAATAACGACCCGCGCTACGCCGGCGATCCGGTTCCGGAAGCCGAGTGCCTGGCCAACGTTGTTGAGCGTGTGAAGCCGTACTTCGAGTCCGCCATCGAGCCGGAGCTGCGCGCTGGTAAGACCGTGCTGATTGCTGCTCACGGCAACAGCCTGCGTGCCATCGTCAAGATGCTGGACAACCTGTCCGAGGATGAGATCGCCAAGGTCAACATCCCGACCGCTATCCCGCTGCTCTACGAGCTGGACGAGAACTTCAAGCCGATCAAGCCGCGTGGTGAGTATCTGGACCCGGAGGCTGCCGCCGCCGGTGCCGCCGCTGTCGCTGCTCAGGGCCAGAAGTGAGCCTAAGCCGCTAATACGGTAAGCATTAGGGGAGTCGCACAATTATCGTGCGACTCCCTTTTGCTATGCCGAAACAAGTTTCAAACGGTTTGTGCCGCTCCACCACGAAGCGAACTCCCCACCGCGAGGTGAAATACCCACGACGTTGTGAAATGCCCACCACGTGGTGTCCCAAAACGGCGGAATTCCGCGAAATGCAAAATTCGGCTGACATCGTGGTGGGAGATTCACTACGTGGTGAGACATTTGCTACGTGGTGGATATGCCGGTGTACCGCCTAAAAGCAACAAAAAAACGGCGTCCAGCCGTAGCCGGATCGCCGCTTTTCGGGCATCCTCCTCAAGCCACAGGAGGATAAGTGTTCAATTATCAGTCGATGTCGGTGCCTTCGTCGCGGGTCGGCTCCTTGGTGGGGTCGAAGCCGGAGACGATGTAGACCACACGGCGGGCGGCGGACACGGCGTGATCGCCGAGGCGCTCCAGGAAGCGGCCCAGCAGCACGATGTCTACGGTCTGCTGACGAGTGATCTCGTCGGACAGCGCCAGGTCGAAGGTCCGGTGATGCAGCTCGTCCAACTTGTCATCGGCCAGAATGATGGCCTCAGCGGTCTTGGCATCGCGGTCGGTGAGCATGGCCACCAGCTGATTGGCGGTGTTGTCCAGGAACGCGACCATGTCGGCAAATACCGGCTGAGCGGATTCCGGGATTGCGGCAGCCGGGTACGTGCGGCGTGCGGCTTCGGCCACGTGACGGGCCAAATCGCCCATACGCTCGAATGTGGAGGCCAGACGCATGGTGGAAACCACCACGCGCAGATCGGTGGCCACCGGATTCTGCTTGGCGAGCAGCTTCACGCACTGGTCGAGAACGGAGGACTCCAAAGCATCGATTTCGATGTCGCCATCAATCACGGTTTGAGCGGCTTCAACGTCCTGATTCAGCAGAGCATCCCCAGCTCCTTTGATCGCTTTGCGCACATCTTGCGCCATGCGGTCGAGGTCATCGGCAACCTGCTTCAGCTCCTCGTTAAAAATAACGCGCATTTCTCCAGCCTTTCATGCTTCTCGTTGTGCAACCTGTACCAGTGTATTATTCCAGCATTCCGTTCCTACTTCAATGTAGATAATGGCAACCTCAAGTTGTTCTACTGTTCATTGGGTTGTTCACCTGAAATTCAGGTTATCGGCGTGCCGGTCGCACGTGAATGCCGCCGTACGTGTGGAACAATGAAAGTATGACATCGATGCCGTTTCCTGTTGTGGCTGCCCTCATTGTTGCGGCCGTTGTGTTGCTGGTACTAGTCGTTGTACTGGTGGTGGGATTCGTGACGCATCGCATTTCCTTGGATTCCCCGCTCATCGACGATGACGAGGATGACGACCTGTGCGACGATACCGCGGCCTTGCTCTCCATGCTGCCGACCACATCCATAGTGATTGATGACAATGATGATGTGGTGCGTTGCTCTCCGTCCGCCTACCGATTGGGTGTGGTCTCGGACGATGCCATTGCGGAGCAAGAGGTATTAAATGCCGTGCATGAGGTGCGGCAGTCCGGCGGCAAACGTCAGTTCGATTTGACCACCGCCACTCCCGAACGGTACGACAGCGCCGAGAACAGAATCGATCATGTAGAGACACGATCGGTGCGTCGACCGAACTGGCTGAAAGTTACTGTGGGGCGCATCAATGAGCATTTCATCGTGGTGTTGATTGCCGATGTCAGTGAGGCGATTCGGTTCTCCCAGGTGCGTGATTCATTCATTACGAACGTGTCTGAACAGTTGCTCGGCCCCACTGAGGCCCTGGCCAAGCTTGCTGATTCTTTGGAGGCGGGAAACCTTGATGAGCGACAGGTGATGGACGATGCGCGGCAGGTGAAATCCAGCTGCAGCAAGCTCAACCACATGGTATCTGATTTGCTGCTGCTGATCCGTGCGCAGGAGCCCATTACGCCGTCTTCGGCCAACCGACTGAATGTGATGGAACAATTGCGGCGAGTGGCCGAACGTCTCGAACCTCTGGCTGCCCAGTCCAAAGTCCAGCTCAATGTCGCCGGCGATGAAGACTTGGTGATCAACGGCGAGACCGACCAGATCGACAGTGCCGTGACCAAGCTTATGGAAAACGCCATCGGATACTCTCCGGCGAATGGCACGGTGAGTGTGTCCGCTGTCAAATCCAAGGATGGAGAGCAGGCGGTAATCCGAGTCATCGACCAAGGCGTGGGCATTGCCAAGAAAGACCAAGCTCGTATCTTCGAGCGGTTCTATCGTGGCTCCTCGCAGAGCGAACGTACTGCGGATGGCGTTGGCTTGGGTCTGGCCATTGTCAAGCATGTGGCGCTGACGCATCACGGTGACGTATCCGTATGGAGTGCGCCGGGACAGGGCAGCACGTTCAGTCTGACACTGCCGTTGGCCCAATGATCATTGACCGAGACGGCGGTAGTCCCAACGGTCGAAGTGTTCCCAAATCAGCAGCAGCACGCCGATAATCACGCCAGCAGCGCACATGATGACCAGCGGAAGGGTGCTGTGATTAAACGCCAGTAGAATCAGGGCGATGACCAGCGCCACAGCCCACAGGCCCGTACCTATGCCAAATGCCTTACGCAAATCCACTCGCACGGGTTTGGGTGCGGGTTTGCGGACGGCTGGGTCGATAATGGGCGCGAACTTCATACTCAACGACAATAGTAAACAGGAACGTCAAAAAAGGAGAGGGGCTATACATGCCCCTCTCCTGTACGTCGATGAATCGCTGGATACGATTGCGCTACATATGCTCGACCACATAGTCAATGCATGCGGTCAGAGCAGTGACGTCAGACGGTTCCACAGACGGGAACACGCCGACACGCAGCTGGTTGCGCCCCAGCTTGCGGTATCCGGCGCAGTCGACGATGCCGTTCTCTCGCAGAATGGCAAGCACCTGACTTGCCGGAACCTGCTCGTCCAGATCAATGGTGACCACTGCGCTTGAGCGTGCTTCCGGATCGGAGACGAACGGCTGTGCATAGTCGGAACGTTCGGCCCAGGAATACAGAATGGAAGCGGACTTGGCGCAACGAGCGGTGGCCCAGTCGAGACCGCCGTTGTTGTTCAGCCAACGCACCTGATTCTCCATCATGATGAGTGTGGCCACGGCCGGCGTGTTCAGCGTCTGATCCTTGCGGGAATTGTTGAGTGCGTTGGTCAATGAGAGGAACGGCGGCACCCAGCGACGTGCGCCTTCGAGGTGTGCGCTGGACTCAACGTCTGCAGCACGGTCGATGGCGGCGGGGGAGAGTGCCGCCATCCACAGGCCGCCATCGGAGCCGAAGGCCTTCTGCGGGGAGAAGTAATAGACGTCGGTCTGGCTGATATCCACCGGCAGGGCGCCTGCCGCACTTGTGCCGTCGATAACAGTCAATGCGCCGGATTCCAGACTCCCTGGTACACGGCGAATCGGTGCTGCGACGCCGGTGGAGGTCTCATTGTGGGCCCAGCAGTAGGTGTCCACGCCCTCGGTGAGTTCAGGCAGACGATAAGTACCGGGCTTGCCGGCGAACAACACCGGATCCTCAAGGAATGGTGCGTTGGCTGCGGAGGCGGCGAACTTCGCGCTGAACGAGCCGTACGTGCCGAATGCGGCGCGGCGGGTAATCAACGATGCGCAGGCGATTTCCCAGAACGCACTGGCGCCACCATTGCCCAAGGCGATTTCATAGCCTTCCGGCAGGTGGAAGAATTCGGTGAGCCCTTCGCGAATCGAGCCGACCAATTGCTTGACTGGAGTCTGGCGATGCGAAGTACCGAGCAACGTGGTGGCGCCGGCGTCGAGCGCGGCGATTTGCTCCGTGCGAATCTTGCTGGGGCCAGAGCCGAAACGGCCGTCACTGGGTTTAAGCGATGCGGGAATGTTCACTGTCATGATTCCAAGGGTAGCCAGAGTGGGGGAGCTGTGTCATAACTTTTCCGATAATCGGATGAACAATAGGCGGTAAACGGTTGGAATGAAGCACTTTTCCGGTGATTTCAGGACACGAAGTAAAACGTTTGATGCACCCGAAGTGTAGGCTATGCGTTTGGGCATTGGCCCCAGTTCGTTGTACAGTAGCAAACTGTGACGGAACGGTGACGCCCATATCAGGTGCCCGTGAGCCCATCCAAGGAGTTTTTACAGTATGAAGCATGCTTCGCACAAGGCGACCAAGGTCTCGCGCCAGCAGTTCAGCTTAGCGAAGGTATTTTTTGCCTCCGGTAAAGGGTCCCATCGTGCTCGCGCCGTTCGTGCCATGCAGGCTGCCGGCAGCGATGCTGCCGTGCTGGGTCTTGATCCTGCGATAGCTGAGAAGATTAACGAAATCGCTCCGCAGACCCGTCGTTCTATTCGTCAGGCCGCCCGCGCGGCTGAACGTCGCAGCCATATTCTTGCTTCTGCCTCTCTGGCAGCTTTGGCCGGCACTGCCGCCACTGCAATGGCTTTTGCCAACACTGAAGAGAATTCCCCGGTGCTTGCCGATGCGGCCACTACGACTACGCAGATTAAGCGCGTCACCGATGTGAGCTCCGCTTCCCGTTCCGAGGCCCGTACCGATTTGAATGAATCCGCGGCCAATGCCACGCAGTCCTCCAACGAGGGCGGCTGGGGCCTGAGCAACTCGGACAGCTCGTTGAATACCGACTTGATGAACCACAACACCGCCAACAACCCGGTGGTTGCCGCGTGGATGGACGGGGATCAGTCGGTGCTGCCTGCTGGTTTCAATCCGAACCATGCTGTAGGCAGGAGCGCGTCAAACACTTACCCGTGGGGTCAGTGCACGTGGTACGCCTATCAGCGCCGCACCGAGCTGGGTCTGCCGGTTGGTGGCAGCTTCGGTAACGGTGGTCAGTGGGCCTCCAGCGCCAGCGCGCTGGGCTACTGGGTGGACAGCACGCCTCGCCATGTGGGCGACGTCGTGGTGTTCCAGCCCGGCCAGCAAGGCGCTGATTCCTACTATGGGCATGTCGCCGTGGTCGAGAAGATCAACGCCGATGGTTCCATCGAGATATCCGAATCCAATGTGAAGGGTTTGGGTGTTATCTCCTCGCGTTCGTTCACTGCTGCTGAGGCTGGCTCGCTGCAGTACATTCATTACTGATCTGGCGCATTCGGCACGCCGAAGAAATCCAATGTTCCCAATGGGAGCAGACGGCATCGCATTTTGGGCCATTAACCGGCACGGTGTAAGGTGAAGGATTTATGAAGGCAAAATCAGCACTTTCTTCTGTTTTCGCGTCCTGTGTGGCGGTGGCATGTCTGTTTGCTGTTGTTCCCGCAGCCTCCGCCGATGAAGGCACAGTGACCTCTACGAAGTCGTTCCCGTCCTACTCGCAGGTTCGTCGTAACCTGACCGCCGAAGCTACCTCCACCTCCACTGATGACAATTCCAGCTGGGGTGATGTGGAAAGCTTGAATGTGCCGCAGACGCAGTCTCAGGCCGAAAAAGAAGCCGCAGCTCGTAAGGCCGCCGAAGAGCAGGCCGCTAAGGAGCAGGCCGCCGCTCAAGCGGCTCAGGCTCAATCCGCTGCCGCCAGCCGTAGCCAGGCTCGTACTTCGTTGAGCTATGCCGATACCGGTGCCGGTGTTTCCGCTGGTGCTGCGGCATCCATTGATCGTGCGTACTCGTTGATCGGCAGTGCGATGGACTGCACCGCTCTGGTGTCTGCCGCGCTGGCTGCCCGTGGTATCAGCTTCCATGGATGGCCGGAACAGTATGCCAATGTTCCCGGTGGCTATGTGGTGACCGATGGTTCGCTGCAGCCGGGCGATATCCTGATTTACAAGTACACCAACGGCACCAATGGCGGCGCTCACTATGATCATGTTGGTCTTTATGTGGGAGGCGGCAAGGCCATTCACGGTGGTTGGGCCGGCGGCGTTGTGGCGCTTGCCGGCACGTTGCCTAATCGCCTGACCATGGTGGTGCGCATTCCGTAAGCGCCAAAGGCTTTATGCATCGACTCCGATTGCGTCAGCGTCGGAGTCGATTGCGTTATAGGGCTGATTGATGCTTCGGCGTGTTGCCTATGAGACCAGTCGGTTGATGCTGTGCTCGACTGGTGAAGATTGCCCCGGGTGTGTTACAGTTCCGTGTTGATGATGAATGCTAAACACATTGCTTCTACATTGGTGACGATTGCGGCCGCTGCCGCAATGTTCGCCTGTGTGGCGCCGACGGTCAACGCTGCCGATACGGGCACTGCTGTGGTGTCTTCTCGCTCTTTCCCGAAAGTGACGACGGTCAAGAAGAACATTCTTGCCGAATCGACTGCCACCTCCACTGATGACAATTCCAGTTGGGGTGATGTGGAAAGCCTTGATGTGCCGCAGACGCAGTCTCAGGCTGAAAAGGATGCCGCCGCCCGTAAGGCCGCCGAAGAGCAGGCCGCCGCTCAGGCCCAGGCATCGCAGGCCCAGGCCGCGAGCCGTTCGGCACAACGTGCCGCGATTCCGCAGGTTGATTTAGGCGGCGCCACTGGTTCCGGTGCTGATGTGGCCCGCTTTGCTTCCCAATTCAGCGGCTATCCCTATGTGTATGGCGGCAACACTCCCTCTGGTTGGGATTGCTCCGGCTTTGTGCAGTACGTATACGCGCAATTCGGCATCTCCCTGCCGCACTCCTCCGGCGCACAAGCCGGTGTGGGCACTGCTGTCGGTAGCCTCGCGCAAGCGCAGCCGGGCGATATCATTGCCAATGGCACTCATGCAGCTATCTATATCGGCAATGGTCTGGTCATGAACGCATTGTCTCCTGGCTTGGGAACGCAGGTGACCAGCACTTCCGTGTTCTCCGGCGGATACTCCATTCGCCGCGTGCTGTAGCTCGCATTGCTCTTATGAAGCGCGTCCCTCGGGGCGCGCTTTTTGCGTTTTCGCCAGCGCTGTATGGAGTGGGGAGAAGTATTCCACGGCAAAGCGAGACATGTCCAGCAAAATTCCGTGTTGTTCTTTTCGGCTGAGTTTGCCAGCAAATCCGAGTGTCGCGGGGTATTGTTGAAAGTACGCGATATTACATATCGCAATAGCTTCAAGGAGGTCGTCATGATTAACGACAAGGCCATTCTCGTCGGTGTTGACGGGTCGCATGCCAGCTATAAGGCAACATGGTGGGCCGCGAATTATGCCAAGCATGCCGGACTCACGTTGCAGATTGTCTGCGCGTATTCCCTGCCGAGCTATGCTGCTGTATCGTTCGATGCCACATATACGGCGATGGGGGATGACAGCGCCGCGCATTCCGATGCTCAGGAGATTCTGTCCAAGGCCAAGGCCATCGCAGATGAGCAGGGTGTGGAAGCTGCCACACTAATCGTCACGGGCGATCCCGCTTCGGTGTTCGTCGAACTATCGCGCAACTACAACCTCATCGTTATCGGCAACCGCGGCAAGGGAGGCTTGGCCGAGCGTCTGCTGGGCACCACGTCTTCGTCGCTGCCGGCATATGCATACTGCCCGATTGTGGTGGTTCCGTACACCGATGATGACGGTAACCTGATGCACTTGAACAACACCATCACCAAGGTGGCTGTCGGTTCCGACGAATCCAAGTGGGGTCTGAAGGCTCTGGAGATTGCCGCCGACTTTGCTGCCGTCTGGGGCGCAGAGCTGGATGTGATGTCCGCTGTGCCGAACCTGAAGGGCGTTGACGGCGAAGACGCGGTCATGGAATCCTACAAGGAAGACCTTGAGGTGCGTATCAAGCCCCTGCAGGAGGCCCATCCTGACCTGAAGATCAATAAGCAGATCGTCTCCGGCCCGGCCGTCAGTGCGTTGACCAAGGCCAGCTTCGACCATGATGTAGTGGTTGTAGGCTCTCGTGGACGCGGTGGCTTCACCGGTCTGCTGCTGGGTTCCACCAGTCAGGGACTGCTGCAGCATGCAGCCGGACCGGTGTATGTGGTGCCGCGCAAGTATGTGGAGGCTGCTGAGTCTCGTCTCGACACCGTGCCGAGCTCGCCTGCTGATGTGCCCACCAAGTCGTTGGAGGAGATTGCCGGCGTCGAGGAGATTCCGGTGACCAAGGCCGAGCCCGAGGTGGCCAAGAAGATCGAGGAAACCATCGATCCTGATCGGCAGTAAGTCTCAATACGGAAAGAGGCTCCCAATGGGAGCCTCTTCGTTTTTTCTGCCTTCGTTCAACTGCCGTCTCTCAGGCTTCGCTTACAGACAGCTCACTGGGCTGTCTGCTTCACGGCTCAGCCTCAGAGAGGGGAGCCAAGTAAGTCTCAGTGCTTGACGGTGACGCTCATGCGCACCGGGGTTTCCTGCACGTATGTGTGCTTGACCGTGCAGCCCTTGTCGATGTGACGGGTGACGCGCTCCTTGAGCTTGTCGGCGTCCTCATCGCTCAAGCCTGCGTCGGAAGCATCGATCACCACTTGCTCGTCAAAGCCGGTGTAGGCGTCGCCGTCGGCGTCATAGGTGCCATCCACCACAATCTTGGCGCCCTTGCCTTCACCCAGCGTGTGTTCGATGGCGAACTGGCTGGACAGTGCCGCGCAACCAGCCAGCGCGACCTTTATCAGATCACCCGGCGTGAACTGGCCGCGATCCTTGCCGAACTTGATGTGCGCGCCGTCATCGCTGAACGCATCCCATGAACCGTCCTTGTTACGCTCAACCCACAGTCGCTTACCCATGGCTATCCTCTTTCATTTCATCCGTCGGCGAACTGGCTCTATCGACCGATACCGGCGGGGAAGCACGGTTCATGACCGGTGCTCCCGTTTATGTGGACGTCTCTATTATGCCTCTAAGCTACACTGGTGCGTATGGCTTTGACCGAAGAACAACTTGCAGATATCCGCACCCGTATTCCTGCGCGCCCCCAAACCGACATTCCCATGCCGTATGAGGATCTGGTGCGCAAGATTCTGACCGAAGGCACGTTGAAGTCCGATCGCACCGGAACCGGTACGATTTCCCTGTTCGGGCAGCAAATGCGTTTCGACTTGTCCCAGTATTTCCCTCTGCTGACCACCAAAACGGTGTTCTTCAAAGGGCTGGCCTACGAGCTGCTGTGGTTCCTCAAGGGCTCTTCGAACATCAACTGGCTGCTGGAGCATAACGTCCACATCTGGGATGAATGGGCGGATGAGAACGGCGATTTGGGCCCGGTCTACGGCGTGCAGTGGCGTTCCTGGCCGGCTCCCACTCCTGAGGATCCGAACCGCACCATCGACCAGATTTCCAATGTGCTTGATCTGATCAAGAATCATCCCGATTCCCGCCGTATGGTCGTCTCCGCATGGAACCCGGCCGAGGTGGAGAAGATGGCGTTGCCTCCTTGCCATGCGCTGTTCCAGTTCTACGTGGCCAATGGCAAGCTCTCCTGCCAGCTGTACCAGCGTTCCTGCGATATGTTCCTTGGCGTGCCGTTCAATATCGCTTCCTACTCGTTGCTGACCATGATGATGGCCCAGCAGGCTGGTCTTGAACCTGGCGAATTCGTCTGGACCGGTGGTGACTGCCACGTCTACGACAACCATGTCGACCAGTTCCTGGAGCAGCTGAGCCGCGACCCGTACCCTTACCCGACCATTGAAATCCGCAAGGCTGATTCCTTGTTCGATTACCAGTATGAGGACTTCACCATCGTCGGATACCAGCATCACCCCACCATCAAGGCGCCTGTTGCTGTCTGATATTGTCTGACCAGGCATTGTCCGCAGGGCATAAAACTTGGGCCGTGAACGCGGCCCGAGTCTGCGCTGTCCACTACACTAAAGCCCAGTTCCGCAATCCAAAAGGAGTACAGCGAGATGGAGCATGACAGTAGCCGTAGCGGCTATCACGAACCCGAGCCCGGATCTGCCGGGCTGTCTGCCACTGAAGAAGACTGGGGCGATGATTTCCCCAAGACTTTCTCGGTGAATCTTATTTGGGGTCAGGCCCGCGACAAGGAAGGTCGCGCTGGCGCCATCGGGCTCAACGGCGGTATGCCTTGGCATTGTGCTGAAGACATGAAGCATTTCAAGGAGCTGACCGTCTCTCATCCGGTGATTATGGGCCGTAAGACCTGGGAATCGCTTGGTGTGAAGTACCGTCCGTTGCCCAACCGTGACAACATCGTGATTTCCCATGATCCGATGTATCGTGCGCCGGGGGCGACCGTGGTCACCGGCCTTGATGATGCGCTTGATCTGGCTCGTCAGGAGGCGATTCCGGATGACGGTCTGGATCGTTCTGAGATTTGGGTCCTCGGAGGTGCACAGCTGTTCTCCGAGGCGCTGCCGTTTGCGGATAAGGCCTATGTGACCGATCTTGACGCCACTGTGGATGCCGATGCCTATGCTCCGGATGTCGAAGCGCTGGTTGAAGCAGGGCTTTGGCATGAAGCTGAAGCAGGGGAGTGGCTCACGCCCGCGAAGGACGAGCCCGGCATCGCCGCGTACCGTTTCCGCATCTTGCGCAAGACCAAGTGATGCAGCGGCCTCGTTGACGGTTGATGGTTCGGCCGCCTGACGAGGTTCTGCATATTACCCACCGTGTGATAATCCGTACTGGCCGGTGATGGCCCCGATTAAGAATGAGACCGAGATGACTGACACTCAGCCCTATACCGTAATGACCGTTTGCACCGGCAATATCTGCCGTTCCCCTATGGGAGAGATTATCTTGCGCCACTTCTTCAATGAGCGCGGGCTGGGCGATCAGGTAGATGTAGAGTCCAGCGGTGTTTCCGATGAGGAATGGAGCCATCCGATTGACCCGCGTGCCGTGCGCGTGCTGCGCGAGCGTGGATATGGCGACGAGATCCCGCGCGATCATTTTGCTCATCGCATCTCCCGCGAGGAAATCGAGCGTACCGACTTGTTCCTGCCGATGACCGCCTCGCATATGCGCTCGCTGCTGCGCATGCTGCCTGCCGGCAAGCGTGCCGAAGTGCATATGTACCGCAGCTTCGATCCGAACCTGCCCAAGCCGAAGCCTGGACGTGAGGATCAGATTGACTTGGTCGACCCGTGGTACGGCGGACAGCATGAGTTCGAGGTCGCGATTGACCAGATCGAGGAAGTCGCGCCCTATATCGTCGACTGGGTGGCCCAACAATTGTGAGTTTTTGGCTCCCCTCTCTGAGGGGAGCTGTCCGCGTAGCGGACTGAGGGGAGTTCTCAGAACACCAGCTGCACCAGCAGCATGTACACGATTGTGCCGCTAAGAATGCCATAGGAGGCTCCAAGAAACAGGAATCCCAGGCAGATGGGAATAGTCAGTGGGAACGCCGCTTTGAGAGCCGGCAGCCAGCGCTTGGTGTTGCGTGTGGGTGTCGTGGCCGAGTGGCCATCGGATGATCCATGCGACGACGTGAATCGGGTGCCGTCGTGTGCCATGCTGGTTGTTTCCCTCGCTATGCCGGCCACGCCGGGCACTTCATCATTCATCGCTGGCATGGTTCCACTATCACGCACATTATGGCTCAGAACGAATACGGCACCCCGGCAACGCGAGTGGGTCGCCGGGGTGCCGGGGTGCCAGAATGCCGAAGGGCCGGGATACCGGAGTGCCGAAATGCCGAAGCGGTGTATGGGTGCCGCCCGGCCCAGGCGGATCACGCCCGAGCCAGTTTCTTGCTCCTGAGACGCAGCACGACATCGGCGGAGTCGGCGACGCGCTTGGAATGCGTCACCACGATCACGCATTTGCCGAGCTGATGGGCGGCGTGCTGCAGCAGATGAATCACCTCGTCGGTCATCTCCGGGTCGAGGCTGCCCGTCGGCTCGTCCGCGAGGATCGCGCGGCCCGGGGCGACCAGCGCGCGGCCGACCGCCACTCGTTGACGCTGGCCGCCCGACAGGTGCATGATGTTGCGCTTGGATTCCTCACGGCTCAAACCCAGTTCCTCGAGGATCTTCATATCGGCCTTGGCGCTGACCAGCCGCAGGTTCTCTTCGGGGGTGAGGTAGTCGATCAGGTTATGGTCCTGGAACACCAGGGACACGTGCTCCCGACGGTGCTTCGCATAGCCCGATGCGGCGATGTCCTCCCCCTCGAAGCGGACCACTCCCCGGGAGGGGGCGTCCAGGCCGGCCAGCAGCGCCAGCAGCGTGCTCTTGCCGGCGCCTGACGGGCCGGTGATTGCATACATCTTCCCGGATTCGAAATCCGCGCTGACATCCGAAAGAACAAGGATCTTCGCCGCTCCGTAAGCGTAATCGACATGGTCCAGTTGCAGACAGTTAGACATGATTGGTGACTCCTAACGCATAGAGGAAAGAATGGATTTCGGGGATTTGGACAGCACGGCGGCGCATGACACGGCAAGGGCCACGGCGATGACCGCGAATCCGAGCAGCAGGATGAGCATCGTCTGCTCAGGCGGCAAGGCCTCCACATGCAACGATTCCAGCGGCGCGACGCCCGAATCGCGCAACAGTCGGGAAGACACGTATCCCGACAGCATGGCGCCGGTGCCCAGCGAACACAGGGCGGCGACCGCCGCCATGAGTCCGGTTTCGATGGCGAGTTGTGCGACGATCCGCATCTTGCCGATGCCGAGGGCAAGAAGCGTGCCTATCTCATGGATGCGTGAGCGAATCCAGAAGACCAGCGCCATCGCCAGCACCAGTACGTCCGCGAGGCAAACGGACAGCAGCACCATGCGCACCAGATCACGCACCGTCTGCACGGATTGCAGGACGCCGGAGAGCCGGGCCGAATCGTCGGTGACGTCGTACTTGCCGCCGGCCATGGTCTTGGCCCGTCCAACAGCCGCGGACAGGTCCTGCGGATTATCCGACAGGCATCGGATCATGTCGATCCGGTCGTTTCCGGTCAGAGCGGAAGCCACTCGCCTACCCGAATAGATGAGGTTCTCGGAAGTGTCCGAGGGCAGGGGGCTTTGGGCCTGCACGTTGCCGGAGAAGATCCCGGCCACACGCACCGTGGCGTTGCGCCCCTCCTGCCGGAGACGGAATGTCGAGCCGACCGATAGGCCGTTCTGCAACGCGAAGTCGCGGTGGACCAGCACATTGTCGCCGTCGCCCGAGATATGGCGGCCCTGCTCCAAGCGGTACAGGCCACTCTGGAATTCCTCGGACAATGAGGAATCGGTGGTGCCCAGCACGCTGACCTGCATGGCCAGATCGGAGTCCAGTCGGGGGCCCTGCCGGGGCATGACCGGGCGCGCACCATCCACCTGCGCCAAGGTCTTCGTCGCATAGGCGGTCTTCGTCACACCGGGGATACGCGAGAACCGGCTCGCCTCCTCGGCGCTGATGGGATTCTCACCGGCGCCGACGGTAAACCCTATGCCCATGCCCGCGCCGATGCCGTCGGACATGGTACGCAGGGCCGTCGAGACTCCGACCTGCGCCACCAGGCTCGTGAAGACCATCAGCATCAGCAGACCGATGATGCCGCTGCGTACCGGCTTGCGCACGATCGCCAACGTGGCACGCTTCCACACATTCATGCTCATCATCGAATCTCCGACAGGTCTCGCGGCGATTTGCGCAGCATCGGCATGCACGCCACCGCGACGCACACCAGCATCACCGCCAACAGTCCGAGCGCCACGTACAGCATGGCGGTCCCGTCGACCGACACCGTGAGCGAATCCAGGGTGCGCACCGACATGCTGGATTCAAGATCGCCGCCGACCTGCCCCATGCTGCTCAGCTCCTTCGCCGCGGAGGCGTTCACGGAATGGAGCGCCGTGGTGCCGAGCCACTGGGCCATTCCCTGCGCGCACAGCCAGCCGAGGGCAAGGGACGGCAGACCGATCAGCATCATCTCGGCGAGGTATTGGGCGACCAGGGAGGGTTTGCCGACGCCAAGGGACACCAGTATGCCCATCTCCTGACGGCGGTCGTTCATCCACAGCAGCAGCATGAGACTGAGCACGAGCACGGCCGAGACGGTCACGCCGATCAGGGCGCCGCGCATCATCGAGCGCACGCCGCGGGCGGCATGCAGCATGCTCGACGAATACTGGTCGTTGCGCGTGATCTGATAGTTGTTCCAATCCACCGGGAGTTTCTTCGCGGCATCCATGGTCTTCTCCACGTCAACGCCCTTGGACAGCACGAAGGTGGCGTCCTGGTATATTTCCTTGCCGTCCTTGTACTGGTACAGATCGCGTGTGGTATCCAGATCGGTGTAGATGGTGTTGGCGGTGAGTTCCGCTCGGCTGGATACCTTTCTGGCGCTGTCGCCCTTGAATATGCCCACGATGGTGGTCTTGACGGTCGCCGTCGAATGTGATTCGTTGTCGGCGTCGTAGGCGTTGGCCTTGAGCGTGAGCGTGTCTCCGACTTTGAGCCCGTTGGCTTTGGCGAGATCCTCATGGATCATCGACGTGTACTTGTCGGAGGCCTTCAGATGTCGTCCTTCGGCCATGCCGAGCGTGCGCGACGTGAACACGTTGAGTTTCGACGAATCATTCGTGCCTATGACGTTGGCGGCGTTGCCGAACTGCTGCTCCTTGGTCGCATCGTAATCATCGCCGCCGGGGACCTTCGCCACATTCGCCCCCACGAGATCGGCGGTGGCGTTCTGACGGACCATATACGAATCGACCCCGGGCAGTTGGGCGATCCGGCGCACGTCGGCGGGACGCACCATGCCGCCTCCGCGAGGCGTGAGCATGCTGCCCTGCAGGTTGCTGGCCAGCACGAATCCACCGACCGCTTCCTTCTCGATTCGTCCGGCGGCCTGTTGAGCTGCCCGAGAAACCGCGATCGTGGATAGCATACTCGCCGTTATGATGGTCAGTACTATGAGGAGCACTATGGTTCGCACTCGTTTTCTGAGCACATAGCGCACCGACCGTGCAACGAACGTCATCAATACCTCCTGTAGGCCTTGGGCTTTTCGCCCAAAATGCGAAACATGCCGCGTTTCGCCGGTTAGTTAGCCGCGACAATACATGATGCACCTCAAGATGCGGGGAGAATACGCCTTGGGCGAAAGACAGAACAGCGGCGAATGTCGGTTATTCTGGATTTTGGTCCATCGCGGGCCGCGTCGATGCGTCGGCCCGCGAGGAATCAGCGCTCGCGCCTCACCTTCGAGGCAGCGAACACGAGGAGCGGCAGAGCGGCGAACGCATAGTTCTCGCATTGGATGTACAGGTATGCGACCAGGACGAGCCAGCAGATGACGGTCTTGTGCCAGACGCCGGATTCGCCCGAACCCGCGCCGCGAACCCGAACGAGCTGTGGGTCACGGACATCACCGAGTCCGGGATCCCGGCGGGCAAGGTGTACCTGCCGCCGGTCATCGACCGCTACGACGGCATGCCCGTCGCCTGAACGTGCGTGCTATCGTTGCGAACGACCATTCAGACAACGAAGTCCAACAAAACGTCACCGCCCCCCCCCCCTCGCGATACGTGACACATCTTCGTATAGGGAATGCCGTGAGGGATCTGAATCTGGTCCCTCACGGCATTTCAGTATCTGATTGGTCGAAATCTCACAATCGCAGCCTCAGACGGATTGGAAGCGCAGATGGTCCGTTAACTTCCACACCGTATCTTGCAGCCGACGGAGTTCGGAGTCTCGGCTGACCGTGCTCCATTGCGTCGCATACGCCTCCATCCAGATCTCCAATGCTTCAGCAAGGTTCGCCTCATCGTCATGTTGAGACGTGGTGTTCGGCTGCAAAGTGTCAGTGATCTCGGTCTCGGACGCAAGCCGGAGGCCAACCCGGTTCAGCAGTCGCTGCCCCTCGACGGCTATGCGGAATACAGCGGCGTTTTCTGCGTTCCGCTCTCCTGCGGTCGCGGTGATCGCGGAGATTCGACGGGCACTGGCCTGCAGAAGGTGATCTGCGGTTTCGCCGAGCGTGATGCGGTGCTCCAGATAGCGGAGCAGCATTCGTCGGGATTCCGCAAGTGACGGTGTCTTGCTTTCGTCCCGGAGGGAACGGATCACATCGTCCGGTCGTTCGTTTTCCGGCAGCAGTCCCGGGATGGTTTGCAGGACCCCGGTGTTGACTCCGCCTTGTCCGTCATCAAGTTCCAGCCAAGTGATCAGGTGGTTCCATTCGAAACTGGCCGCATGACTTGCATGCGTAAGAATATCAAGCAGTTCACCGCTGGCGTCGTGGTATTCGAGTCGGGAGATACGGCGGAGCATGTCGGCCTCATCCGGGATTCGTCCCGGGTTCCATGATTCCTGTGCACCGATGATCATGCCGGGGATGGCCATGCGTGGGTCGTTGACATGGCCGAAGTCGCCCCAGTCGGTGACGAGCATGCCCTGGGCACCGTATTGCCTGCCGTAGCGGGCCATGCGGGTGATGTTGCTCCAGGCGTCGTCGATGCGCGGCAGGAGCGCGTTCCAGCACCATACGGCCGGGCATACGATCTGCTTGGCGCCGGATTGGGCGACGGTGCGGATCTTCTCGTCCGTGACCTGAGGGTCGTACTGCCAGTTGAGCAGGGTGACGGTTTCGGGGAGCCGGTCGAGGATCTCGGGGTGTTCGAGGGCGATGTCGCCCCACATCATCGGCCGTCTGCCCCGGGCTTCGAGGTGGCGGCACAGGCGGGTGACGTAGTCGGCGTACATGGCCGCGACGCCGATGCGGTCGGCGAGGGGCTTGGACCGGCCCTTGCCGAGGTCGAAGGTCTCGTCGGCGCAGATGTTGAATTTGTCGGAGCGGAACAGCTGCAGGTAGTCGTCGATAAGCCGGCACGACAGGTCGAAGGCGCGGTCGTCGCCGATGTTCAATGTGTGGTGGTGCATGCGGTCGATGAACCCGAACGGCTCGTCGGCGGTTTCGGGGAACTCGCCGAGGTCGCGCAGGGATTGCGTGCGCAGGGCCATGTAGAGGTGTCCGAACGTGGAGACCGACGGGACCAGCTCGATGCCGCGTTCGGCGCAGTAGTCGTCGAATTCGAGGATGTCGCGCGGGGTGAGCGGGCTGGAACCGCGCCAGGTCTCGCTCATCGAGTCGAACGCGAAGGTGTGTTCGATGTAGAGCTGGAGCTGGTTGTATTTGTACAGGCAGAGCTTGTCGGCCCAGTGTTTGAGCCAGTCGAGGGTGGGGACGCGCCCGCGGGTGACATCGAGGTAGTAGCCGCGCGTTTCGAAGGCGGGTCGGTCCTCGATGTGCAGGCAGGGCAGGGCGGCGCCGCATTGGCGGATGAGCTGACGCAAAGTCTGCACGCCGTTACGCACACCCTCGAAATCCACTCCCGCTACGGTCACGCCGTCCGGGGTGACATCGAGCGTATATGCACCGGACGGGTGTGCATGGGGCTCGTCAAAGGTCGTCAAAGTGATGAATCCCGGCCAGCGGTCGCCGGTGGCGATATCCCATTCCAATCCGGTGGCTGCGCGGATGTCGTCGATGAGCTGCACGGCAAGTATGTGCCGATCGTCACCGACTGCGCGCGCTTCGTTGATTCGTCCGCACATTGGCAGCAATGCGATGTCCGCTTTATGCTGCATGGTTTGCGGCATGGGGATGATGGTCCATCCCTTCAGGGTTGCTTGATCGCTCATGGAAGTCCTTTCTCAGTGGTTCACCTTTGATTGCGTTATATTGCGTTTTGGGTTCCGAGATGACGCGCGGCGCCGGAACCACTCGCAGCAATGGTCCCGGCGCCGCACGCATTGTTTATCGCTCCGTTTGGGCTATTTGACGGCTCCGGTAGTGACGCCCTTCATGATGTTCCTTTGGATGATCATGAAGAAGATCACGACGGGCAGGGAGAAGATGACGGATGCTGCCATCTGTCCGCCGAAGTCGGTGCCCATGCTGGGTGTGGAGAACGAGGAGAGCCACACAGGCAGCGTGTACTTGGACTGGTCCTTCATGAACGTGTACGCGGTCATGTAGTCGTTCCATGCGTTGATGAACGCGAACACGGACGTGGACACGATGCCGGGAGCTGCCAGCGGGAAGGTGATCTTCCACAGGATCTGCCAGTCGTTGGCCCCTTCGACGGCCGCGGACTCGAAGATGTCCTTGGGGATGTTGAGGAAGAAGCCGCGCATGTTCCAGATCGCGAACGGCAGGACCATGGCGATGTAGGCGAGGATCAGACCACTGTACTTGTTCAGCAGGCCGAACTGGTTGAAGATGATGAACTGTGGGATGATACCGCCCGAGGTCATCTGAATGGCCAGCACGAACACCATGATCGCCTTGCGGCCGCGGAACCGGTAGAGGGTTAATGCCGCGCACGCGAAGAACGCGAGGATGATCGACAGGACGATCGAGATGGCGGTGACGATCACGCTGTTCTTCAGGTTCGTTAGGAACGAGGTTTGGGTGACAGCCACCACGAAATTGTCCAGTGACAGTTTGCTAGGCCAGAACACCGGTGTTTCGGTCATGATCTGGTTGCGTGGTTTGATCGACGTGACGAACATCCAGTAGACCGGGAAAATCCACACGATGCAGAACACGACGGCCAGAAGGATCGTGCCGATGCGGCGCAGTTCGGTCGACGCGCTGCGCTTGGCACGCGGCGCGGTGCCGTGGCTCACAGTTTTGCTTGCGATGCTGGTTGCGGTGGTCATCACAGGTCCTCCCCGGATTTGAGCAGGTAGCGGATGTACACGCTCGTCAAGGCGAGCAGGATGATCGTGACCAGCACGCTCGCGGCGGCACCGGTACCGATATCGAACGACACGAACGCTTTCTTGTAGGTGAAGATACCGATCGTTGCGGTCGTGTCACGCGGCCCGCCTTGGGAGATGAGCCATATCTGGTTGAACACATTGAAGTCCCAGATCACCGACAGCATCGTGATAACCATCAAGCTCGGCTTGATCAGCGGCACGGTGATCTGCCAGTAGCAGCGCAGCTTCGAACAACCATCCAATTGAGCAGCTTCAAGACAGGACTTGTCCACCTGCGTGGTCGCCGCATACAGGTTGATCGCGATATACGGGACGGCCTGCCAGACAATCAGCAGCCAGATCTCCAGGAACGTAAGCCACGTGTTATCCGTCCACGACAGGTTCGTAACATCCCCGAACAAGCGGGTCTGGGTCAGCAGCCAGTTGAACACGCCATAGCCCGGCTGGAATAGCCACTTCCACACCACCGAGGAGGCGACGTTCGGCATGGCCCATGCGAAAATCAGCACGAACGTGACCAGCCAGCGCATCACCGGTCCCAATTTGGTCATCAACTGGGCTACGCCCATACCGGCCAGTACGCTACCGGCCACGAGCGCGGCCGTGAACACGAATGTGCGGGCAAGCGCCTTGTAGAATTCGGGATCCGTCAGCACGGTCTGGTACTGGTCGAAGCCGACGATGTTGAATGATCCGGTGAACAGGGTCTTCTGATTGAAGTCCGTGAACGACGTGAAGATCAGGAAGATCAGCGGAACCACGACCAGCGCGAGGATGATCACACCGGCTGGGGTCAACAGCCACACGGGCGTCAGATTACGACGACGTTTCACCGCGGGGACGGCTTGTGCCATCGGTTGAGCGATACTCATGATCGGCTCCCCTTACTTGGAATAGAGACCGTTCGCGTGTTCGTCGAACGTTTTGGCTGCCGTTGCCGCATCCTGCGATCCGGTGGCGATGTCCTTGAAGCACTGCAGAGAACCGTCGTTCTCGATGGTCAGCCACTGCGGCGATGCTGGCGTTGCCTTGGTGCGCTTAGCGGATTCGAAGAACCCCGTCAGATAATCAGGAAAATCACTGGACGCCATGGCCTTGTCAAGACCTTCAACATAGTTGGGCATCCAACCATCCTTGCCGAACACGTAGTCACTCTGGATTTCGGGGCTTGCGGCGATTTTGATCCACTTGATCGCGAGATCCTGGTTCCGGCTTTTCTGCGCGACACCCCATACCGAGCCGGCCATCATGGACGGCTGACTCTTACCACTCAGGCCCGGCATTGGGAACGAACCGAGATCAGTGGCCTTGATATCGGGGTTGAACTGTTGGATGGTGCGGATGCTCGCGCTGTTGTTGATAATCGCACCTACCTTGCCTTCGGCCATAAGCTGCGAAATATCCGGACTGTCCGTGTCAAGCGCGCGCGACGCCTCGGACGACCACTTGTGCTGGAACTGGACCCAATCGTCAAGCCCCTTGAGGGATTTCTCGCTGGACAAGCTGCTAGACCACGCACCATCATGTTGCTCGGCAAAATCACCGCCCGCATCCCAAATCCACTGAACCGCAGACTTCCAATCACGCCCCGGCAAATAAAACGGGGTGAAGTCGCCGCCGGCGTTCGCATCCTTGAGCTTTTGCAAATCCGATTCCAACTCCGCATACGAAGTCGGCACCTTGTCGATGCCCGCCGCAGCCCACACCTTCTTGTTGTAGACCACCGCGCGGGCAGCTCCCAGCGCGGGGATGCCGTACAACTTGCCATCAATAGTGGCCGGCTCCTCAAGACCAGACAGCCACGTGTTGCCCTGTCGGATGTCGTCGGCGTACTCCGTCAAATCCATGATGCCGCCGCTATCGGCGAAGCCGGCTACCTGCGTGTTGCCGAAATCAATGACGTCCGGCGGCGTGTCGGTGGACAACGCAGTCGTCACCTTCGTGTTGATATCAGTCCACTGCTGCGTCTGGATATTCACCTTGGCACCCGTCTCCTTGGTGAACCTGTCGTTAATCGCCTTCAGCGTGCCCGCGCTCTGATCGCCCTGCATGACCCACACCGTCAACTTGCTGTCCGCGGACGTATTCTGCTGCGAACCACCAGAAGGAGCTCCCATCGAGCAACCAGTCAAGGTGAGTGCCAACGCGGCCGTCAACGCTGTGGCCGTGGAAATCTTCTTCGTTCTCATGATTGTTTTCCTTTTCTGGAACTTGTCCGACGCCATCGTTCGGAGGAATGACGCGACGTGCCGCTGCGCACGATGGTCTCGGTGCTGAATCCGTCTACGCTGCTATGCGCGGACGGTTGTGCCTCTGAATGCCGTTGACAGCATTCAGAGAAAGGCCAAGGAGCGGGATGCCATGTTGCATTTCAGCACGGCACCCCTCGGAAGACGACTGGTTTTAGTTAGCCAGAAGCACTTAATCCTTATGGCCGGTTTAACCTCCTTGATAGACAGAATATGCCGTCTAATGTTTTTTTGCAAGTATGTCGATCAAAATAGAGTGACCGCTTGCCCTTATGGGACGCAACGACAGGAACTACAGGCGCCTCGGACCTCGCCACGCCGAAATGCGTATGACAGTCGCCATGAGGTCAGCAGGCAATGAGAGCAGCTCCGATTGCGCCGATTGGTGTAGACGGGTCGGAGAGACGCAGCCGTTCCACCAGTTTCAATCTCCTGATGAAACCGCTGGACGACTCCCTCCTCCGCAGTTCCCCACGCAATGCGTCCAGCAGCGGGAACCCGGCGCGTGATACTCCACTCCCGATGACGATGACCGATGGGTCGGTCGTTTGAACAACGATCTGCACGACGTCTGCAAGGGCATGCATAACAATGCCGCGTACCCGCGCCGCATCGGAGTCTCCGGCGGCAGCTTTCGCAAGAATGTCAGGTAGAGGTGGATTCGCTACAGCCCACATACGGCGTATGTCCCCTCCAGGACAGGCGGTTTCCAAGCATCCACGTTGGCCGCATTGGCACGCGATGCGGTTGGGGTCCACGGGGAGATGACCGATCTCCCCAAGGACTCCTGTGCCGCCTCGTTCGACGATGCCTCCATGGACGAAGCCGGCGGCCAACCCCGTCCCCAGATTGACAAATGCCATCCTGCCATATCTAAGCGGTGCGGGCAACGTCCCGCACGCTCCCAGCGCCGCCGCATTCACATCATTGTCCACCCACACAGGCAAGCCGAGTTCATCGGATACACGTTCTCCCAGCTCCAGCGCTTCCACTCCGAGATTGACCACGTTCTCAACCCGCCCGGTATCACGGTGCACGAGCCCCGGAATGCCGATTCCCGCTGACCTTACCTCGTCGAATCGCACTCCGGGCACTTGCCGTACGATGGAGACCGTGTCCTCCGCGATCTTGTCGCCGCCTTTTCTGGCGGCCATACGTCCGGACGCAAGAATCGCACCGGCGGCATCAATCAATGCCGCTTCGATTTTCGCCCTCCGATATCCACTCCGACACGTAGACCATCCGCCCCGGCCGTATCATTGGCGCTCATTTTCATGGTCATCTCTATTCATGCGTGGTGGGCTTCGCTTTCGTCCGCCAACTATTATATTCGGAATCCTTGCATATTGGATTCAGGAAGCGATGATACACCTAGTCATGCAGACACGATAGTGACGGCGCACGTCAAAGATCCGCTATAGGCGATTAGCGTCTACCCACAATCTCATGCAACACGGAGATTGCCTGACCGCGCAAGGCGGCATCGTCCCCGAGCTCACATCGGCGGACTCGGATACCGCCACTTTGGTAATCGTTTCGAGACAAAGCGTTGACGGTTTCCCTACACGCATCAAGCAGAGTTTCCCCGGCGACGTCCGGAGGCCCATAGACAACGATGTCACGCAGGTTCAGAAGACTTGTGGGCATAGCAAGCGCATTTCCGAGCCTCGTGCCAGCTTCAGTCAGAGTCTCTGTACGATGGTGCGGATCCTTGCGGATTCGGTCGCGCAACGCGACGGCGGAAACATAGGTTTCCAAGCATCCGCGCTTGCCGCAAGCGCAAATCGGACCATCCGAGTCAATCACGACGTGGCCAATCTCACCAGCCGCATGATCGTCGCCTGCCACGAACTCGTCGTTCAGCAGCACCGATGCGCCGACGCCTCTGGCGATCTGTACAAGCAGGCAACTGGAACTGCCGTGGCCGAGGAAACGGTCGGCGAGCAATGTGGCGTTCGCGTCATTATTCACGCAGGACGGTAGCGAGAATTCTTCTTCAAGCAGGTCGCGAAGCTCCACATCGCTCCATCCGAGATGGGCGCTTGAGATTACTGTCCCCGAACCAGAGATCACACCGGGGACGGCGACTCCTATACCGGCAAGACCGGGGCCGGCAAGCTGAACCATCTGGCCCACAAGTGAGAGCACATCGTCAAGGTCGACCCGATCGCCGTCATCGAGCACACGCTCGCGACGTTCGACAATCCTGGCCCGCAAATCCATCACGGCACCGGTCATTACATACGGGCGCGACAGATCTACACATACTAGTCGGAGTGCGTTGGTGTCGATGGCCAGTAAGATACCGGGCTTCCCTCGACCGTCACGGGGCCCCGAGCCCAGTTCCCGCAGCAAACCGTCGTCAATCATTTCGCCGGTCACATCCGTGGCAGTGGCGCGGGAGAGCCCCGTCTCCTTACACAGGTCAGCACGAGACAGCTGCCGGCCTGGGAACAGCAGTTGAAACAACAGCCTACGGTTGTTAACCCTTGCATCGCTGGGATTGGATTTAGCGTACATGGGAGCTCTCCTCGGGTGAGACGATTGCGGAAATGCGGAATCACATTATCGGGACAGACATCCCGGCGTCATCCTCGAACGGCTTTCAGGATAACACCCATCAGGGGACTGACAATATGAAAACGCCGGTGTTTCGACAAGTTTTCCATCTCTGTATATAATCATGTGCGACGTCCAAACAAAATAGTTGCTACGGCCAAAGATGGTCAAGCATGGAAAGAAGACCAACATGAACAAACGCCCACGCGCAGCCATAGCCACGGCCGCCATCGGAGCCCTGCTCATCCCTCTCGCGGGATGCGGCAACACGACCACAAGCTCGGGCAAGACCGAACTGACGGTATGGTCGTGGGACGCCAGCATCGATCGCGCCGCCAAATCCTTCATGAAGGCCAATCCCGACATCACGGTGAAGGTGAGCAACGTCGGCAGCACCGAGGAGACCTACACCGCACTCAACAACGCGGCCCAAGCCGGCAGCGGTCTGCCTGACGTCACCCTGATCGAATACCTCGCCATCCCGCAGTTCGTGCATTCGGACACGCTCATGGACCTGAGCAAGGTCTACGACACCGCCAAGCTCAAGGACACGTTCACCCCCGGCACATGGAACTCCGTGAACATCAACGGCGGTCTGTACGCGATGCCCGCCGACTCGGGCCCCATGGCCTACTTCTACGACAAGGACGTGTTCGACAAGGCCGGCATCAGCGAACCACCGACCACCTGGGACGAGTTCTACGAAGACGCGAAGAAGATCCGCGCCACCGGCTCCTACATCACCTCCGACTCCGGCGACGCTGGCCTGTTCAACGCAATGATGTGGGCCATGGGCGGCCACGCCTACAAACTCAACGACGACAAACTGACCATCAATATCGCCAAGGACAAAGGCGCCCAGCGGTTCATGGACCTCTGGCAGAAGATGCGCGACGAAGACCTCATCGACGTCCACACGAAGACCTGGACCGACGACTGGATGAAGTCACTGGGTGACGGCTCCATCGCCAGTCTCATCAGCGGCGCATGGATGGCCAACAACCTCCTGCAGGGCGTGCCCCAAGCCACCGGCAAATTCCGCGTAGCCCTCCTGCCCACCATCGACGGAACGCCCATCAACGGCGAATACGGCGGCAGCGGACTAGCCATCACCAAGAAGATCCCCGACGGCAAACTCGACGCCGCCAAGAAGTTCGTCGAATACGTCACCACCAACGACGAAGGCATCGACGCCCGCGTATCCAACGGCAGCTTCCCCGCCACCACCAAGACCCTCAACCAGAAGGACTTCCTCGCCAAGACCACGCTCAGGAACACCGACGGCAGCGACAACGAGTTCTTCGGAGGACAGAAATACAACGAGATCTTCTCCCAAGCCGCCAAGGATGTCACCGGCAAATGGGAGTTCCTGCCCTTTGAACCGTACGCACGATCCGTCTACAACGACAACATGGGATCGTTCTTCGCGGGCAAGACCTCCTTCAGAACAGCCGCAGACAACTGGCAGAAGGCTCTAAAGGATTATGCCAAGGATCAAGGCTTCACTGTTCAGTGACCAATAATCCAAACGGTGAATAACGTCGGTATCTTCCGTCGACAAAGATAGGCACCCTACCCCAATCTCCTTCCGGGGTAGGGTGCTTTTGCATTCATTATTATCGGAGCGGGAACACGGCTCCGGGCCATGCGCTGCGCGCATGACCGTGCTGTCTGGCCGCTCGCATGCTCGCGGCGGTGGACCGCGCGGAATCTGACGAGGGGTTTGCGGCCACCACCAGCATGCCATGCGCTCCGTCTGCGTTCCCTGCGCCGCTCCCGTGCCTGCGCTGCGACGGCGGACCAGCATGCCGTCTCCGCTGCGGACCGGATCGTCGCGGTCCACGCCTCCGGTCGCTTCGCCTGCGCGCATGGCAGGCGGGTGGTGTCCGAAATGGAAACCACATGGAAAGGACCGATGGACATGAACGACATGATGGACACCCGCACGACGGGAACCGCAACGGCGTGATCCGCCGCTACCTGCCCAAACGCTCCCGCATCGAACCGTCCATGGCCGCCGACGTGCAGGCCATCGTGGACGAGACCAACAACCGTCCCATGTGGGTGCTCGGCTACCGCACGCCGGCCGAGGCGTTCGCCGACGAACTGCTAGAGTTAACCGACAAACAAGGGCGTTGCACTTCTAAATAGACAGCGGGCAACGGGGCATCTTGCAAATCTCGGGTTATGCTGTAGTAAAACCCTTTACTAAAGTTTGCGGGGAGGATGTCATGGCCACGCTCAAGGAAGTCGCGGAACGGGCCGGGGTGTCGCAGAGCACGGTGTCGCGTCTGCTGAACGACTCGTCGTTCTCCATCAAGGAGGAGACGCGGCGGCGTGTGCTGCGTGTATGCGAAGAGCTGGGGTATCGCAACGTGTTCCGCCCTGCGATCGCAGTGCTGGATGCGCCTCCGTCTGGGGAGGAGCTACAGGATGTGTACTTCGCCGATCTGCGGAAAGTCCTTGCGGAGTGCGCGGAATCGATGGAATTGGACCCTCCCGCATCCATCCGTTCCATACATGAGCTGACGGAGCGCGCATCGGAGTTCGACGGGTTCATCACCGTGGGTGCCACGGTGTTCCCCGAGGCGGATTTACGTGCGTTGCACGCGGTGCTGCCTCATGGCGTGTGTATCGACACGAATCCGGCGCCTCATCTGTTCGATTCGGTGCGACCCGATCTGTCGCAGACGATGCTGGACGCTCTGGATGCAATGATCGCGACGGGCCGCAAGCGTGTCGCGTTTCTTGGCGGCGTAGGCAGCATCATGGGTACGCATGATTATCCGGAGGATATCCGCGAGCTGTCGTTCCGTCAGTGGGCTACTCACTTGAGATTGGAAACGGACGGGCTGGTGTATTCGTCCGGCACGTTCACCGTGGAGAACGGCTATCGTCTCGCGGAGCAATTGGTTTCTGACCATCGCGGGACAGGCACCATGCCCGACGGCCTGATCGTGGCGGCTGACGTGCTCGCGGTGGGGGCATTGCAAGCATTGAACGCGCTACGCGTGGCGGTTCCTGACGAGTTGGCCGTGGTAAGCGTGAACAACCAGTCGATCGCTCGGTACACGTCACCGTCGCTGAGCTCATATGCAATCGATCAAAGGGAGTTGGCGCGCATGGCATTCTCCACCCTGATCGATGGGTTGAAGCATGAGCGTCGGGTGCGACGGCACATTCTGCTGACGACCGAGCTGGTGCCGCGAGCCAGTTTCGTCCCCTCGGCCATGATGAATTGACGAAGACGGACGGCACTGGCCTCGGCCTTGCCCGCGTCGAACGCGAGCAGCACGAGGTGGCGGGCCTTGAGCACCGTGCCGATGCCCTGCGTGATGCAGTGGGTCGGCACCTGGTTGATGTCGTTGTTGTGTTTGGGAAATATGAATATATACGGGTACGGGCGGCGGCATGATGGTGCATGCCGCCGCCCGTTGCCGGTCAGATGAGTTCGAGGTTCACGTCGAGGGTGAGCGGCCTGTCGGCGGGCAGCTGGTAGGCCGTGTGGACGGGGGCTCCCCAGGAGTCGTCTCCGCCGACTCCCATCTGGGCCGCGAGCAGGCGCAGATAGTTGTGGCGCGGCGCGGGCAGGTCCTCGTGGCGCCGCGCGGCTTCGATCGTGTAGGTGTTCCAGGGCAGCAGGCTCGCCGTGAAGTGGCGGTCGCCGCGTTGGGTGACGCGCAATCCGTGGCCTTGGATGTCGGTGGCTTCGAGCCAGCGGACGTCCTCATGGCTGCCGGTTTCCTGCACCATGAGATACGGTGCCGTGCTTGCCTCTGAGGTGGTGTCCCAGATGCTGAGCTTGCCGCCCTGCTTGCGGTCGCGATAGGTCTCCTCGGGGCCGGAGCCGTAGTAGCGCAGGTGCTGGTATTCGCCTGGCAGCTCCCATTCGATGCCGAATGCGGGCAGGCTGGCCGCTCCTGCGGCGTTGCCGGGGTATTCGACGGTCAGTTGCATGCGCATGCCGGGCGTGACACGGTAGGTGACTGACACCGGTGTGTGATCCGGGTCGGCGAGTTCGTACCGGTATGCGGCCGTGAGTCCGCCATCGTCGGATTGCGTGATGCTCGTATCGGTCACGACGGCGTAGCGGCCGGCCGCGAACCATGCGGCTCGGTCGTATCCGGAGCGATTGCCGCGGTCGTTGTCGGTCAGCGGACGGAAGGTGACGATCTCGGGACGGCGGATGACCATTTCCCGCCCGTTGCGCTTCCAGGAGACGATGCCTCCCTGGGTGCGTGACATGAGGATTTCCTCGTCGTCGCGGCGGATGCCGGCGTTCCATCGGCTGAGAGTGACCGTCGCGCGGCCGTCGTCTTGGTCGTTCCCGGTGATGTCCCCTTCGGGGTTGAGGGTGTCGGTGAGTTGTCCGAAGGCGAGTTCGTAGCCGGCGGGTGCCCACGCGGTGGCCTCTGCGAGCAGGAGATCGACCTCATAGGTGACCTCGCGCGTGCCCTCGTCGGAGTCGATGTCCGGGAAGGCGATGTCATGGTGTTGGGTATCTCCTGCGGCCACGTCGAAACGGTAGTCGGCACGCCAAATCTCGCGTCCGTCTTCGAGGAGCCGTGCGGCGAATACATAGCCGTCGGTGCTGGCGAACAGGTTGCGGTTCTCGATGGTCACGCCGTGCCCGTCGGGGGTGAGCTTGACCGGCGAATACAGCTGCTTGACCTCCTGCGCCTTGGGGCTGGGGGTGCGGTCGGCGAATACGATGCCGTTGCCCACGAATTCGTAGTCGGTCGGCCGGTCGCCCCAGTCTCCGCCGACGCTAAGGCGTTCGCATCCGTCGGGCAGACGCTGGACGAGCCCTTGGTCGATGTAGTCCCAGATGAATCCGCCGGAGTAGCGCTCGTACCGTTCGAGGTCGATGAACTCGCTCAGGCCGCCGCATGAGTTGCCCATGGCATGCATGTACTCGCAGCTGACGAACGGCTTGCTCGCCTCGCCTCGTTCGTCGCCGTGTTCGAGCCAGTCTCGGATCTCGGCCGGCTTGGCGTACATACGGCTCTCGAAATCGCTGATCTCGTCGTAGGCGTGGTTCCAGTTGACGCCTTCGTAGTGGACGGGACGACCCGGATCAAGCCGGTGCGCGTGCGCGCTCATGGCCTTGAGGACTTCGCCCGCATAGGATTCGTTGCCCAGCGACCAGATGAGCACGCTGGGATGGTTGCGGTCGCGCATGATCATGCTGTCGAGCCGGTCGATGCATGCGCCGAGCCAGGCTTCGTCGTCGCCGGGGACGGAGGTTCCCACGGGGATGTCGCCGGGGCTGTTCCAGCTGCCGTGGGTTTCCAGGTTGGTCTCGTCGATCAGGTAGATGCCGTATTCGTCGCACAGTTCGTACCAGCGTGACTGGTTCGGATAGTGCGAGGTGCGCACCGCGTTGATGTTGTGGCGCTTCATGAAGCGGATGTCCCACAGCATGTCCTCTTCGGTGATGGCCCGGCCGCGCCGGCAGTCGAACTCGTGGCGGTTGACGCCGCGGAACACGAGGCGCTTGCCGTTGAGCTTGAGGATGCCGTCCTCGATGGACACGCGGCGGAAGCCGATGCGGGTGCGCGCGATTTCCAGGATCCTGCCGTCCGCGTCGAGCAGGGCGACGGACAGGGTGTACAGGTCGGGTCGTTCCGCGCTCCATGGCGACGCGTCGTCGATCTCGGCCTCGGCGTGCAGTGTTCCTGTCGCTTCGGTGGAGGTGTGCCAGACGGTCGTGCCGTTCTTATCGCGCAGCACGAGGTCGGCCGTCGCGGCGTTCGGTGTGCCGTCGACTAGTATGTCCAGCGAGAGCGATCCGCGAGATGTTGCGGGGTCCCAATCGGTGTCGGCGTGGATGTCGGCGACATGGGCGGAAGGCCTCGCGTTGAGTTCGACGGAGCGGAACAGGCCGTGCAGCCGCCAGAAGTCCTGATCCTCCAACCAGCTCGCGCTCGAATACTCGTAGCAGGCGACCGCCAGCACGTTGCCTTCCATCTTGATCGCGTCCGTCACGTCGAACTCGCTGGGCGTGAAGGAGTCCTCGGCGTAGCCAACGAACGAGCCGTTGAGCCACACGTAGATGGCTGTGGCTGCGCCCTGGAAGGTAAGCGTCACCGGGCGTCCCTCGCGCACGGCCTGGGCGACTTCGCCATCCGCGTCGAACTCGCGCCGGTAGACCGCCACATGGCCGTGCTCGGGGATGGCCGGGGCCTTCGGGTCCTCGTGTCCGTCCCATGGGTACTGCACGTTCACGTACTGCGGGGCAAGCAGCCCCGCAGTCTCCAGATGCGAGGGCACCTGCACGCGGGAGAACGACGAATCGTCGAAGTCGGACGCGGCGAACAGAGGCGACACGTCGCTGATCCAGTCCGGCCCGTCGCTCGTCCCATCGGGGAAACGGCCCGTCGGCGCCGTCTCGACGCGGACCCGCCATTCGCCGTCAAGGCTCTGCCCGAGATCAGAACCCTCGCCGTTGACGGGGGCGTGCGACCAGCACGCATGATCGGAATGGGCGTCGAGCCGGTGGACCGCGTACACGCGCGGGTCCGTGAGCCATGCCGTCGTCGGCATGGACGGTGAGACGATCGGATCGCCGTTCTTCAGCTGATCGTCGGTTGTGTTCATGATGTCCTCGCTTTCGCATCGGATTGCGTCGCGTCGTTGCCGCCGCAGTGAAGGGAACCTCGTTGAATCGGGTTCCTTATATAACAAGGATAAATTTTTTTACTTGATTGCGCAAATTCTTTCCAGCATCTCGCGGCATAAGGCCTACAACATGCAAAATATGTGGATTTCTTAAGATCCAAGCACATCAAGCAGGCTTCAAACCTTACTCATCCACACGGAGTGCCAGTTGCAAATCGTTGGCATGATCTGCGACACGCGGTAAAGTTTTTTACTTTTTCAAGAAAGTTCTATACTGCCGCTTTGCGGGATTTGCGGGATTGGAGCGGTTCCCGCGCACGAATTCTTTATAGGTCGCAAGGAGGCCACCACACCATGAGCGGATCCACCACACAGCGCATGGCGACGTCGGAACAGCCGCATGCCACGCCTTCAGGAAACATGGGGCAGAAGATCGCATACGCATTCGGCAACCTGGGCCAGGCCGCGTTCTACAACACGATGAGCACGTTCTTCATCACGTTCGTGACCACCGCGCTGTTCATCGACGTGGACAAGACGCTGGCCAAGCGCCTCATCGCGGTGATCACCGGACTCATAGTGGTCATCCGCATCGCGGAGATCTTCCTCGACCCGCTGCTCGGCAACCTCGTGGACAACACGAATACCCGATGGGGCCGGTTCCGTCCCTGGCAGTTCATCGGCGGCATCGTGCCCGGCATCCTGCTGATCATGGTGTTCACAGGCCTGTTCGGCCTCGTGGACGTGAACACCGGCGTGTTCATGGTCCTGTTCGTCATCGTGTTCATCCTGCTCGACGTGATCTACTCGCTGCGCGACATCTCGTACTGGGGCATGATCCCCGCGATTTCCTCCGACTCGCACGAGCGCAGCACGTACACCGCGCTCGGTGCGTTCACCGGATCCATCGGCTACAACGGCGTCACCGTCATCGTCGTGCCCGTCGTCAGCTGGTTCACCTGGAAGTTCACCGGCCAGTGGGAGCAGGGCCGCACCGGCTGGGCGGCGTTCGCCATCATCATCGCTGTGCTCGGCTTGCTCACCGCGTGGAGCGTCGCGTTCGGCACCCGAGAGAACCAGGGCGAGCTGCGCGCCAAGGCCGAGGCCAACGGCAACCCCATCGAGGCGTTCAAGGCCATCGCCCAGAACGACCAGCTCCTGTGGGTCGCCCTCAGCTACTTGCTGTACTCCGTGGCCAACGTCGCCACCACCGGCGTGCTCTTCTACCAGTTCAAATACGTGCTCGGCGCCCCGGACAGCTTCTCCATCGCCGGCGTCATCCCGGTCATCACCGGACTGGTCACCACGCCCCTCTACCCGGTGCTCAACCGCCACATTCCGCGCCGCTGGCTGTACACCGCCGGCATGGCGCTCATGATTGCCGGCTACACGCTGTTCATCATCGCGCCCATGAACCTGCCCGTCGTCATCGTCGCGCTCGTCCTCTTCTACCTTCCCGCGCAGACCATCCAGATGACCGCCATCCTGAGCATGACCGACTCCATCGAATACGGCCAGCTCAAGACCGGAAAGCGCAACGAGGCCGTCACCCTCTCCGTGCGCCCGATGCTCGACAAGATCGCTGGCGCCCTGTCCAACGGCATCGTGGGCTTCGTGGTCGTCGCAGCCGGAATGGTCGGCAACGCCACCGCCGCCGACATGACCGCCGCGAACATTCGCACGTTCAAGACCTGCGCCTACTACCTGCCGCTCGCCGGTATCGTCGCCAGCCTCGTCGTCTTCCTCCTGGCCGTCAAGATCGACGAGAACATGCACGACCACATCGTCGAACAGCTCGAAGAACGACTCGCCTCCGAGGAAACCAACAAGCAGTAAATAGTCCGAGCAGCGAGGGAACGGCCCTGTGTTGACGGTTTGAACCGTTGGCGCAGGGCCGTTGCTATACCCGCCGGGGAGCGAAGAAGGAAGAGAGCCGGCGGGGTTCCGGTCGGATTGTCGTCCGGCCGGAAGAATCATCGCGGCGGAGAGCGGTCCCTGTCGCTTCGGTCAGACCTCGGATTGTCCGCTGGGAACCGGATCCGCGGTTTCGACGGCATCCGCGTCGGCGTCCTCGGCATCGACGGGTTGCATCGTGCCGGAGTGGTGGCCGGCGGCGTTGTTTCCGTGCCTGAACCTGCGGGCGGCGATGGATTGGCAACGGTGTGTTGGACAGTTTCTTAGAGGACGAGTCCTTGTTCGGTGAATTCCTTCGGGCTCCGGTATCCGGGGATGTTTCGGGCCGGCCATCGTCGGCCTCAGATCTCATGTCATTCGTCCCTCATCGGACTGTCTAATGCATTGTAGCCAATCCAGCCAACCTGACCAAGGACGACTACATGCGTCATCCCGACAGTCGCACCGGCTGGCTCACCGTGTCCGTCGAGAAGACCGAGGGCGTACCCGACTACATGACCCCGCATGATCTACGGCATACGGCGGTGAGTCTGGCTATCCATGCCGGTGTCAACCCGAAACTAGTGCAGCGGATAGCCGGACACCATACGTTCGCGCAGACGATGGAGACATACGCCGACCCGTACGACTCCGATCTGGACGAATACGGCGAGGCATTGGACGCCGAAGGCGATAGCAACGAGTAGAACGCCTTGCAAAAACCTTGCAAAACGGTGGCGTCTAGCACGATGAATATGCGAAGAGCCTTGGAATCTCAACGTTTCCAAGGCTCTTCTATGCGGTACCCCCAGAGAGGCAGCTCCACCACACGTTCCAACGATTCCCAGTCTGTGACGGACGCCTCCGGGAAGGCCCTGTCCAGGATGGTCAGATACTTGTCCACGCCCTCTTGCGTGGCTCGCGACCAGACATGGGGCAGGTGGCTGCGAACCTCGCCCATGATGCGATCCGACCAGGCGGGCTCGTACAGGTCAGCGTCCGCGAAGGACAGCAACACGTCGGTCACCCACGTGGAATAGAACACGTTGGCATCCAGCACCGCGCGCATCAGCCGCGCTCCGTTGACGCAGCGTCCACTGCATCGTAGGCGCCCATGCCGGTGGCCAGGGTCCGCGCATCCTCAAGCAGCCCGTGACGGCACTCGCGCTGCTCCTTGTATCTGATGACGTCACGGTATTCGACCATCCGGTGGCCGGTGGCGGACAGGCGGGACGAGGGGATGCGGCCCGCATCGATGATTCTGGCCACGGTCTTGGCCGTCACTCCCAGAATGTCCGCCGCCTGTCCAGTTGTGAGCAGGCGCGCCCCGTCAGACAGCGCGTCGGCCGCGCGCATGGCGGCATTGAACTCATCCTCGGTCAACTCATAGGTCTTGCCATACCCCTGGATCACGAACGGCCTGTCGGCACGCACCACGGCGTCAATCACTGGCATGCTCATAGCCAACGCTCCTTTCCGTTCCATCACTGCCTTCAGTCTACCATCAAACGGACAAAACGGACATTTGATGCTGCGAGAAGTTCCGCTTGCTGATCCGATGATGTGTCGGAAGCTAAGAAGTTCCTAGAGCAAATCAGAACATACTGCTGGGCGATTCCGCCAAAGAGCCGAGAACATTTGGCCGAAATCAGTGGAAGACAAATGAAGCAGGCCCACAGGGCTACGCCTGCGGGCTTGGTATGCACTGCCCCGTTTACCGGGACAGTTGCATGGTATCACCGTCTATCTGCTGGCTGAAATACGAAAGGCTTCCGGCAGCAGGCAGAGAATCGTTGTCAGTTCATGGGCGACTCCTTGGGGTTGATGGTGGTGACGAGCTGAGCGAAGTCCGGCTCGGGACCATCCTCGTCAGGACTGCCGTCGCAGCCAACAGCATCATCGTTCGCGTCGTTTTCGTGTCCGGTGTGGCGGCCGTTGGCGCGGGTGAGGCGGATCGCGGCGGTTGCGCCGGTGCCGAGGAGCGCGAGGACGAGGATGACGGCGATGAGGCCGGCGATGTTGGTGCCGGTGGTCGCCAGATTGTCCTTGGGCTGGTAGCCGTTCCAGTCGTCGGTGTTGCTGGTCACGGTGGTGTCCGCGCACAGGGTTCGCCCGTCGATCTCCACCGCGTCCTCGGGCAGTTTCTCCTCGTCTTTGCCGTCGAAGGGGTCGGGGTCGGAGACGACGCATTGGACGAGCGGCGTGCCGGTGACGATGGCGCGGTCGGTGTGATGCTCGCTCACGCCACTGAGGGTGGCCTTGACCTCCACGCTGTCTCCGGGCTTGAGGATCAGCGTCTGCCAGTCATCGGGATACTCGAACTCGCCGATCTGGCCGTCGCCGGCGACGAGCTGGTCGGTGAGGCTCAGCTCGCTTGCCTTGAACCAGGGGCCTTCGCCGGTGTCGGGGTCGGTGGGCGATGCGTTGGTGATAGTGAACACGATGCGAGTGTCGCTCCCGTTCATGTTCAGCGCCTCGTCAACGGTGTCACGGTCGCCGTCGGGCCAGCCGGATTGCTCGTCCCATTTCTCGATGGTGAGCCGGGGCGTCATGTCGGGCGTGTGCGTGGTGACGGTGTTCGAGGGCCGTTCGACCCCGTTGATGGTCTCGGTGAACTGGTTGGCCACGGGACCGCCCACGGCGATGCGCTGGCATTGGATGAACGCGGTCCACGCCTGCTCATGCTCGGTGTCGGCCGACACGAGTCCAAGCATCAGCTCCGTGGCGCGCACGGTGACCACGCCGCGCTCGTCGGTGGTGAGCTCGAAGAGTTCTCCGCCGAAACGGCTGGCGTCGAAGTCGGAGCCGGCGATGCGTTCGCCCCGCTCGGCCAGGGTCTCGCCGTCCTTGATGAGGTCGCGGGCGGCGTAGACGGCCCATTGGCCGGTGAACTTGTCGTACCGGGTGTCGAGCGGGTCGCTGATGGACCAGTCGGAGACCTGCGGGTAGGCGCGGTCGGGCGGCAGCGTGGAGCTGTCGAGCCGGTAGAGGAACAGGCTGTTGAGATAGATGCTCTTGCCATCCACGCTCTGCCCGTCCACCTTGACCACGACATCCTTGGCCGGGTTGATCGGCTTCAAGGGGTTGGAAACCTGGTTGGTGTCCTTGCGCACGTCGTTGACCAGCTGGGTGGCCGTGTTCGTGACCGCGTAATCGTCGGTGACCTTGATGACGGTCATCGGCAGCGTGACCTCATACGAGGTGCCCAGAAGCGACTGGTCGATGGCCGGGTCCTTCAACGGGTCGTGGTCCTTGTCGCCAAGCGCGGCGTAGATCTTGAGATCGGCTGGCTGGGGGTCGCCCTTGATGGTCTCTCCCGTCGCCGGAACCTCGGTGTCAACGGTTTTGGCGAACACGTATGCCACGCCGTCGATGGCCTGGATGTTGAACCGGTCGGTCACATCCCTGCCGTTGGCCTTGTCGGTCACGGTGATGTGGCTCTCGTCGAGTTCGAGGTATTCGTCGTCCCAGTCATCGACCATGCCCAGCCGCCACACCTTGTAGGCATGGTTCGTCTGCTTGGCATCGAGGTCGATCCGATAGTAGATGCGGTCTCCAAGCAACGCGGTCTTGCCGTCGATCGAAATGGACGGGTCGGCCTGGGTGTCCTCCTTGCCCGGCTGGAAGTCGGGCGGATCGTTCCACACCTTGTTGCTTGGTGTGACCGAGTTGTTCAAGGTCAACGCCCACCGGTTGTCAACCACGGTGTCAGCCGGGGCATCCTCGGCCACGACGCCCTCGAACCTGATGATGATCCTGGGATTCGCGCCCGCCAGCCAGTTCGCCCGCACATAGTCGTCGGCGAACACGAGACGCACGGCATGGTTCGCGTCGTTCCACTCGCTGCGGTACTGGCTCTTGGGGATGAACTTGCCGGTGGTCAGGTCGGTGACCTCCAGGGTCTGCTTGTCCGGCTGGAAGTGCTCGTCATACGTGTCGGTGACCGCCACCTCGACAATGGTGTAGGCAAGACTGTCGGGCAAATGCGGCTGGGTCTCCAGACGGTATTCGAGACGCTGGCCGGGGAAGACGATCTTGCCGTCCACGCTGTCCTGGCCGCCGCCTTGGGAGGATTCCCCGACCACATCTTTGACCACGGGCGGCACGTAACCGCAGACCTTCGGCTCGTTGGTCTCGACCGTGTGGGTGTTGATGGTCTGCGAGCCGGCGTTGGTCAGCTCCGCGCCGTTCTTGCCGGCGGTGCAGAACGTGATCTCGTCGTCCGCTTCGATGCCGAAGTCATCGCGCACCTGGCCCGCCCCGGCCCCGTTGGCGTAGTTCGCGCGGCCGGGCACGAGCATCGTGATCTGCCTGGCCTTCTCCAAGTCCTTCAACCCGGTCAGGTAGGAGGCCTTGGTCGTGGCGGTGACCACGGTGCCATCGATCGTGATGTCCCACTGGTCGGTGATGTCACGGCCACGGTTGGCGATGTCGCTCACGCTGCTGGCACGATCGGTGCCCGCGTCCGCCTCGTACACTCGGACGTTCGCCGCTTCATCGGCGTCGAACAGGTAATCGGCGGCTGTCCAATCATCGACCAAGGTGAGCGTCTGCGGAGCCTGGATCAGGTTCGCCGGCACGGTGCCGTTGACCACGGAGGCCACGCGGTCTCCGTCGAGGAACACCTTGCCGTCGCCGCCGGTCTGGTTGGTGCGGTCGGGGTCGATCACGGCCTGCCACTTGCCATTAGTGTCGAGCATGATCCAGCTTTTGTCGGGATTGGGACGCCAGGTGTCGAACTCGCGTTCTCCCGCGTCGGCCTCGGGCAGCTGGTTCCACTTGCCCCACGCATGGTCGCTGATGTTCTGGTAATCGGATGGCAGGCTGACGGTCACATCGAAGCCGAACACATACTCGTGGTCGAACGGCATCATGCCCTTGTCGGCCGAACGGACCGCGCTGACCGTGTTCGATGCGCGGTCCCAACCGATCTCGAACTCGTTGGAGACATCGCGATTGTTGTAGGTGGCGTCCACGAGCGTGAAGCCGTCCACCGTGTAATCGACGCCGTTGGGTTCGATCACGTCCCTGAAACTCAGCTCGTAACCGCCCCGGCCGGTCCCATACGTGATGGTGGTGCGGTTGGTCATTCGGTCGGCGCTGACGCCTTCCTCGATGCTTTTGACCGGATCGGCCGGCGGCACGGCGCTGACCTTCCAGGTCTCCGCCGGATCCCGGTCCGTGGTGTCCACGGCCGCCTGCATGCTTCCCTGCCTGGGCACTTGGATGTCGATCCAATATGTGCCCTCGGCCCAGGAATCCATGCCGAAATCACCCGGCGAGGCCAGGTTGTCGATCACGGTGTCGCCGCTGTTGGCGAAGCTGATCGGCTTGCTCACGCTGCCCGTCGGCGTGTAGGGGCCGCCATCGTAGTGCACGATCGCGGTGCCGTGCAGGGTCTCCTTGATCGACGAGCCGCCGTTGTTCGCGTGGATGGTGTCGCCGACCGGCGTGGTCGAGCCGACCTGCATGTCGGTCTGCTGGCGGTGCGAGGTGGTGACGGTCAACGGATAATCGACGGGCGGCTGGTTCTTGGCCAGCACGACCACACGGAACGAGGCATCGGGATTGGCGTTGATGGAATCCTGCACCAGGCTATCCACCGAACGCACGCCAAGCCGATCGGTCCACGTGGTGCCGGTCGTGTACGACTGGCCTTGGTACTGGTAGGTGCCGCGCCCTTCGGCGGCCTATTGGGACTCCCAACGCTGACGCGCGTTCGAACTGACATAGGAACCGCTGAACACGCCGTTGCCGAGGCGCGCGTAGCCGACAGCGACCATCCGGCATTCCGCGTCACCCTCCCCGGTGTATGAGGCCTTGCACTCCGAGATCGCGTCGGCAAGGATGGCATTCATATCCACGAACTGATTCGACCCATCCTCCAAATCGGAAGACAGGGTGGTGCCCGAATCACGTATCGCCTGCTTCATGCCCTCCAGAGTGGCGGGCCAGGAATCCTTGTAGATCCAATGCACGTCGGCGGTCTGCGATGGAACCTGCCCGCCGGAACCGCCACCGCCCTCGCCGGAACCGCCACCACCGCCCTCGGCGAACGCGGCTGGCGCCAGATATCCCAAGGCCAACGCCCCTGCGGTCAGGGCAGCCATCAGCATCGTGCGCCTGCTCTTCTTCCCACCTGACATACGTATCCGTCCTTTCAGTCGGAAGCGCCCCATGATGCGCTCCCTCCCGTTTCACACGGATACGGAAAATGCGGGCGACCATTCACGGCCGCCCGCATCCTTCCTTGTCCCTGGAAGAAGAACGCACCGGCGGGCCTTCCGCCGGGACGCCTTTCCCAGCTTCCCCCTGCCAGCCGTAGCCAGCGGCGGACAACTGCAATCGCATGAAACGGTTTAATGGGACTATCTGCCTTTCTTTTCTGATATGTGTGCCTTTTGATACGCTATTGGCTTAGTTACCGGCTGGAGGTTCGGGCTGAACCAGTAAATGAAGAGGGATGAATGGCGGGAATTGCATTTTTTGATATCGACGGAACGCTCACATACGGCATTAGCTCTGGCGCATTTATTGCGGACCGGTTGGGTACCGGCGACAGGATGCGAGATGCAGAGGATCGATACGCACGCGGTGAGATCGGAAATGACACGGTATGCGATATTGATGCTCGTGGATACACTGGCCATCGGGTAAGTGAAATTCACGGATGGTTGAACGATCTCCCGCTTGTGCAAGGAATCGCACAGTCCGTTGCGGAATGCAAGTCGAGGGGAATCAAGCCAGTCCTCGCATCCTGCGCTTGGACAGTCGTTTCCGAGAGCCTTGCGCAGAGATTTGGATTTGAAGCATGGTGCGGTCCAGAACTTGCTGTCAAGGATGGCGTGTTTATTGGTAAAACAGCGGCATATGCCGATGAACAAACCAAAGTAACATTCATGAGGCAGCAATGTGAATGCTTGGGAGTTGAAGCTTCGAATTGCATCGCTATTGGTGACAGTCGTTCTGACCTACCGCTGTTCAAAGCCGTCGGTGTCTCGCTTGCCTTCAACGCGGACAAGCAGACACGTGCTGCTGCGACTTTTGCTTTCGAAGGAGCGGATCTATCCACTGCGCTAGCCCGTCTCTTTGAACATCTGCCAGCTGAAAGCTGACTTCAGACTGACAGGCTGCACACTGAGGACAAGATTGGGAACGAGCCTCCCAAAAAGCTTTTCGAGGTCGTATCATTCGTGAGCTTCATGCGTGAACACCTGCGCGGTGGTGCGGTTCACGCCGACTACACGTTGCGTCATGTGGCACATTGCGAAAGCCTGCCCACATTCATCGAGGATGGATGGTGGTGCTGGCTCTTATCAAGAGCAAAGCCGAAAACATAATAAGGAATAGACTGCATCTGTATGTCAGATTGTTTGCTTGTATGAATGCGGGACTTGCAGCCGCACATATCACAGTGGGTGGCTTACGCACTGGCTCCATGCGGATGATGTGTGGAACACTGCCTCAATCCGCGAGAGCCACGCGCATGACCAGTTCACCGTCGTGTTCGCTAATGATGGTGAAGCCAAGCGACTCGTAGAGATGGAGGGCGTTGGCGTTGGTGCGCTGGACCGAGAGGCTGGCTGCGGCGTGACCATCGGTTCGCAGTCGGTCCAGTAACGCCGTCATCAGGCG
>OBJO01000051.1_pt1 | contig 55160 bp, 43 predicted proteins | sample 1481741 | NCBI WGS metagenome assembly OBJO01 (sample SAMN06140803, study PRJEB22556) | human gut metagenome | host: Homo sapiens | place: China: Beijing | collected 2014 | reverse complement strand
GGCCAGGCGCTCGGTGCCGTCGCCGCAGTCCTGCCACAAGGCCTGATCGACGTAATCCCAGATGAAGCCGCCCTGGTAGAGCGGGTAGCGCTCCAGTTCGGTGTACAGGTGCAGGCCGCCGGTGGAGTTGCCCATCGAGTGGCTGTATTCGCAGGAAATGTACGGCTTCTTGCCGTCCTCGCCGAGGTATAGCTTGACGATCTCATCAGGCTTGGCATACATACGGCTCATGATGTCTGTGGCGGCGCTGAATTCGGGGTCGTTGAACGTGCCCTCGTAGTGCACCGGGCGGAACGGGTCGTTCTCGTGCACGAAGTCGCGCATCGAGTAGAACACGTCACCGCCGAACGCCTCGTTGCCCAGCGACCAGATCACCACGCTCGGGTGGTTGTAGTCGCGGCGCACCATGCTTGCGGTGCGGTCCACACAGGCGGCGCGCCATTCGTCCTTGCTGCCCGGGATGGCGCGTGCGGGCTGGAACACATCGCCCGGATCGGTCCAGCTGCCGTGGGTTTCGAGGTTCGTTTCGTCCAGCACATAGATGCCGTACTCGTCGCACAGCTCGTACCAGCGGGTCTCGTTGGGGTAGTGGGAGGTGCGCACGGCGTTGATGTTGAGGCGCTTGAACGAGTGGATGTCCTCAATCATGTCCGCTTCGGCAATCGTGCGGCCGGTGCGGGCATCGAATTCGTGGCGGTCGACGCCCTTGAACACAATGCGCTTGCCGTTGAGCTTCATCAGGCCGTCTTCGATGGCGAAGTGGCGGAAGCCGATGCGCTGCAGCACTGCTTCGATTACCTGACCGCCGGCATCGGTTGCCACCACCTGCAGGGTGTACAGCGTGGGCTCTTCGGCACTCCACGGGCTGACCTTGCCGACATTGGCCTTCACGGTCAACGTCTCGGCATCAGCTCCGGCAGTCAGCTTGCCGTGCCAGACAGTGTTGCCGGCAGCATCGAGCACTGTGGCGGCAACGGCGGCAGCAGTGCCAGCATTGCGCACCAGTGCGGTGACGTCCAACGAACCTTCGCCAGTGGTGTGGTCGTAATCGGCCAGCACGCGCAGGTCGTTCACATGAACCAACGGCTGGGCTTCCAGCTCCACGGAACGGAAGATGCCGTGCAGACGCCAGAAGTCCTGGTCCTCGAGCCAGCTGGCGGACGAGAATTCAAAGCAAGCCACGGCCAACGTATTGACGCCGTCACGCAGAACATCAGTCACGTCGAACTCGCTGGGAGTAAAGGAATCCTCGGCATAGCCGATGAAAGCGCCATTGAGCCAGACGGCAATAGCCGTGGCCGCGCCTTGGAATGTCAACGTAACGCGACGTTTGGCGGCATCATCCGCAGCAGTCTTATTGGCCTCCAACACGGCAGCTGCCTTGGGTTCCAAAGAGAACTCATGACGGTACAGCGCCACGTGGTTATGCTTCGGCACATCCGGTGCCACTGGGCTCTCATGACCGGACCACGGGTACTGCTGGTTGACATACTGATGATTCAGGAATCCCTTGGTCTCCAATGCGGAGGGAACTTCGATGGGGGAGAAGCCGGCAGCGTCGTATCCCGGCTGAGCAAACGCCGCCTCAGCAAGCTCGTTGTCCGCCAAATCAGCGAGATCCACCATCTGCACGCGCCATTGACCGTCCAGACTCTGCTTGAGATCCATGGCTTCGCCGCACTGGGGAGCGTGATCATAGAACTTGTGGCTGGAATGCGCGGCAAGCCGGTTGACGGCAAACACACGCGGGTCGGTAAGCCAGGCCTGAGAGAACTGCTGAGCTGACTGCAAGTTGGTCATAATGGTTTTCGCCTTTCCTTGCATCGAATTCGTCACGGCACCGTGACTGAACTAGTAAATAAAATGTTTACTAAATATAACCTGCATATCGATGAAAATCAAGCTCGGCAGTATCGCATGGTGCATCACCGCACAGTCTGACGCAGACCTATACGAGCTAGATACCAAGGAGCAGTAATCGTCACCGCAATCACATTGCGGACATTCCTAGTATCACTATTAGATAATGCATTTAGTTATGGTTTTACTTTGTATAGGTAACGCATTATCTTGTTCAACGACAGAAATAAGAGCCAACGCCGTCCGCCCCGCAGTCAGTATCACGGGAAATGAGAAAACACTGATGTCGTCATCAACTGCCGAACCCCAGAAAAAGTTTAATAAAGGCCGTCTTGCCGCCTTTGCATTCGGTAACTTCGGCCAGTCGCTGTTATACAACGCACTGAGCACCTACTTCATGGTCTTTGCCACCAACGCGCTGTTCGCCGGCGTCGACAAGACCACCGCCGCCGACATGACCCAGGCCAACATCACCACCTTCGAGGGCTTCGCCTTCTGGATGCCGCTGGCATTCATCATCATCGGCTTTCTGATCTTCGCCTTCTTCGTGAAGATCGACGAAAAGGCTCACGCCCGTATCGTGGCCAAGATCGAAGCCAACCTGCACGATGAGTCCGATGCCGCCAAGTACGGCAAGGACATCGCCAAGGCCGCGCTGCTCGGCAAGGAGTCCGCAGCCCGGTAAACCAAGTAACGCATAGGTAATGCCGTTAGCCGAATGTGGCTCAACAGCAAGCAGACATTGCCGCACAACACCGCCCGAATGATGCTATTCATTCGAGCGGTGTGTTGTTTTTCCGCCAACTGGCGCACATCTTTGCCGCACTCCGATTGATGTGCGCTACGATAGGTATCAGGTAAACATACATTACCAATTACCTAATGACGGGTAGTAATGCAGGAACAAGTACATAGTACGCAAACGGTGCAGAAAGAACATATCGGGCATACGCATGGTCACTATCAGAGAAATCGCTCAACGGGCCGGATTCTCGCCGGCAACCGTGTCACGCCTGCTCAACGGCGATCCGACGTTCTCCGTCAAAGAAGAGACCCGCCGCAAGATTCTGCAGGTCTGTGAAGAACTCGGTTACGAAACACAGGAAAGGCGACTGGTGGCTCCGCACGATATCGCCGTACTGGACGCCATTCCCAGTGATGAGGAGCTGAGTAACGCCTATTACAGCGAGCTGCGCAGCACCTTGATCGCCACAGCGCAGCAGATGCATATCACCCTGTCGTTCTACACCGATATCAACAAACTCATTGACAACAGCACCCAGTATGACGGCTTCGTATCCATCGGCCCCGAACCGCACTCCTACGAGAGCCTGGAAAGGCTTCATGAAGTACTGCCACATGGTGTGTTCATCGATGTGAACCCAGCCCCGAATCTTTTCAGCTCCGTGCAGCCGGATCTGCTGCAAACCATACTGGACGCCTTGAGCGAAGCCAGAGCCCGCGGCATGACCAGAATCGGATTTATCGGCGGCGAAGGCCGCATGATGGGCACCTACGAGTACCCCGAAGACATCCGTACGATGGCATACCGCGACTGGTGCGAACGCCTTGGCCTGGAAACCGCAGGGCTGATATTTACCGGCGGCCAGGTCAGCGTGGAAACCGGCCGCAAGCACGGCGAAACGATTGTGGCCAAGCTCGGCAGCAATATGCCTGACTGCTTTATCGTGGCCACTGATTCCCTGGCTGTGGGCGTGATTCAGGCCTTTACCAAGGCCGGCATTTTGGTGCCGCGCGATGTCAGCATCATCAGCATCAACAACCAGTCCATCGCCCAGTACATTTCACCGCCGCTGACCACGTATGCCATCGATCAGACGGCATTAGCCAGAAACGCGCTGCTGATGCTTTCCCAGTCGATCAGTTTCAATGATGACATCACCTGCCACACCATGCTTTCGACCAAGCTGGTCGCCCGCGAAAGTTTTGTGCCGGCCAAGCACTAATGACTATGAGTATACGAAACTCCCCTCAGTCCATGAATCGGACTGAGGGGAGTTTTGTTGGTATAGCTAAAACTCAGTCATCGCCGAGGGTGACGTGCACGCCACCGACCAGCGAGCTGACCACGTTGTAAATCAACGCAATAATGGTGGCCAGAATGGTGAAAATCACCACTTCGATAATGGAGAAGATGGTCACACCAGACACCACGGTGGTCAGGGACAGCACATTCTTCAGATCAAGACCGCCAGCATCCAAGCCAGTGGAAGAAACAATCTGGGTAATCTGACTGAATACACCGACCAAATCGAGCAGCAGCCAGACGACGGCTGCGGCGACAATCTGGATAATGGCGCCGGCAATCGAAAGCATGAATGTCACCTTGGCCACGGACCATGCATCCACACGGGTCAGGGACAGGCTCATGCGGCGGGCGCGTGGAGTGCTGCGACGAGCTGCCGGACGAACAGTCTTCGGGCTGCTGGTAACCTCTTCCGGCTCGCTGGAAACAGAACGGGCCTTGCGCGGTGCCTCCCGAACGGGTTCAGGTGTCACCACATCATTCACCGTATTGCCGATATTGGGCTGAATCACCTCGGACTCGTTATTGTTGAACTGATCGTTCATCGTTTCTCCTTAAGAGCCTGCTGGTAGCCTCTGCTGTTAGTGAGGCTACCAGCCTTTCGGGACTCGGCTCACGCCTCGTCCACGTTGTTCACATTCTCACCGGATTGTGCGGTCTCGTTGGACTCGTTCACCGGTTCGGCGGGGGACTGGCCTGCTTCGGCAGTGCCGTTGTCGGCGACCTCCTCTTCGGGGTCATCCTTTTCTTCGTTGCGTGCGATGGAAAGGATTTCGTCGCCCTTATCAGGCTTGGCGAAGGTAACACCCTGGGTGTTGCGCCCGGTGCGCTTGACCTCGTCCACGTTGGAACGAATCACCTTGCCGGACTTCATGATGGCCATGACCTGATCGTCTTTGGACACCACGAGCGCGCCGACCAGAGAGCCGCGGCCTTCGACCAGCTGCACGGCCTTGATGCCCAGGCCGTTACGGCCCTGCAGGCGGTATTCGCTGATGGCCGTACGCTTGGCGAAGCCTTCGTTGGTCACTACGAACAGATCCTTGTCGGAGTCGCCCCATACCACATCCATGGCCAGTAGCTCGTCGCCCTCGCGGAACTTCATGCCCTGCACACCGGCAGTCTGACGACCCATCGGGCGCAGCTGCTCATCGTTGGCCTGGAACTTCAGGCTCATGCCGAGCTTGGAGACCAAGATGATGTCATCCTCGGCGTTGCACAGCGCGGCACCGATCAGCTCGTCGGCATTCTCGCCGTTCTCGTCGGCCATCAGGCGCACGGCGATGAGGCCGCCCTGACGCGGGGAGTCGTACTCGGCCAGCGGGGTCTTCTTGACCTTGCCGGAACGGGTGGCGAGCACCAGATACTTGGCCACCTCGTAGTTCGGGATGGACAGCACGGCCTGGATGGACTCGTCGGGCGCGAATTGCAGCAGGTTAGCCACGTGCTGGCCCTTGGAATCACGAGAACCCTCGGGCAGCTCATAGGCCTTGATGCGGTAGACGCGACCCTTGTTCGTGAAGAACAGCAGCCAGTTGTGCGTGGAGGTCAGGAAGAAGTGATCCACCACGTCGTCCTCGCGCAGCTTGGTGCCCTTGATGCCCTTGCCGCCACGGTGCTGGGCGCGGTATTCGTCGGCCTTGGTGCGCTTGATGAAGCCGGAGTGGGTCACGGTGACCACCACGTTCTCTTCGGCGATCAAGTCTTCGACATTCATCTCACCGGAGAACGGCAGGATCTTGGTACGGCGTTCGTCACCGTACTTGCCCACAATCTCGTCGAGTTCGTCACCGATGATCTTGCGTTGGCGTTCCGGCTTGGCAAGAATGTCGATGTAGTCGGCGATCTTGCGCTGCAGTTCCTCGTGTTCGGCCACGATCTTGTCGCGGTTCATGCGGGTCAGCGTGCGCAGCTGCATGGCTAGGATGGCATCGGCCTGCACCTGATCGATGTCCAGAAGCTCCATCAAACCGGTACGGGCGGTATCGGTGTCTTCAGAGGCTCGGATCAGGGCGATGACCTCGTCCAGCATGTCGAGAGCCTTGAGGTAGCCCTGCAGGATGTGGTCGCGTTCCTCGGCTTCACGCTTCAGGTATGCGGTACGGCGGGCGATCACGTCGAGCTGGTGGTTCACCCAATGGCGGATGAAGGCGTCCAGGCTCAGCGTGCGCGGCACGCCGTCGACCAGGGCCAGCATGTTGGCACCGAAGGTCTGCTGCAGCTGGGAGTGCTTGTACAGGTTGTTCAGCACCACCTTCGGCACGGCGTCACGCTTCAGCACCAATACGAGGCGCTGGCCTGTACGGCCGGAGGTTTCGTCGCGCATGTCGGCGATGCCCTGAATCTTGCCGTCGCGCACGGCCTCACGAATGGAGACGACCAGACGATCCGGGTTGACCTGGTACGGCAGCTCGGTGACCACCAGGCACATGCGGCCGTTGATCTCCTCAGTGTTGACCACGGCACGCATAGTGATGAGGCCACGGCCGGTGCGGTAGGCCTGTTCGATGCCCTTGTGACCGAGGATGGTGGCGCCGGTGGGGAAGTCCGGTCCCTTGATGATGCGAATCAGGTTTTCCAGCAGCTCTTCGCGGCTGGCGTCCGGATGCTCAAGCGCCCAGTGCACGCCTTCGGCCACCTCGCGCATGTTGTGCGGCGGAATATTGGTGGCCATACCCACGGCGATGCCGGCGGAGCCGTTGACCAGCAGGTTCGGGAAACGGGCCGGCAATACAGTCGGTTCCTGGGTTTTGCCGTCGTAGTTGGGCACGAAGTCGACGGTGTCCTTGTCGATGTCGCGCACCATTTCCATGGCCAGCGGGGCCATACGGCATTCGGTGTAACGCATGGCGGCGGCAGGGTCGTCGCCAGGGGAACCGAAGTTACCCTGACCGTCGACGAGCAGGTTGCGCATCGACCAGGACTGGGCCATGCGCACCAAAGTGTCATAGATGGCGGAGTCGCCGTGCGGATGGTATTTACCCATGACGTCGCCGACCACGCGGGAGCACTTGTTGTAGCCGCGGTCGGGGCGATAGCCGCCGTCGTACATCGCGTAGATCACACGGCGGTGCACGGGTTTCATGCCGTCGCGCACGTCCGGCAGAGCACGTTCCACGATGACGGAAAGGGCGTAGGCTAGGTAGGATTCGCGCATCTCCTGCTGCAAATCCTTGCGCTGGATGCGTTCGCCGCTTTCCATCAGACCGTAGTCAGTGGTGTCCGCTTCCTGCGGGCTCAACGGCTCCATCGAGCCATCCGGGGTGAACTGTTCGTCACCGGTGTTGTTTGTTTCGTCTGCCACTTATACCGTTCCTTTAGTCCTATCTGGCTCCCCTCTCTGAGGGGGAGCTGTCAGCGAAGCTGACTGAGGGGAGTCCATGTCGCAGTGACTGCTCCCCTCAGTCTCACTGCGTTCGACAGCTCCCCTCAAAGAGGGGAGCCAAGGGATTGTGTCCTCCGCTTGCGGAGGATTCCTTTACGCGTCGATCCAACGCACGTTCTTGGCGTTGCGCTGGATGAAGAGGCGGCGCGGTTCCACTTCGTCGCCCATCAGCATCGAGAAGGTCTCGTCGGCCGCGGCCGCATCCTCGATGTGTACCTGCTTCAGAATGCGGTGTTCGGGATCCATGGTGGTTTCCCACAGCTCCTGATAGCTCATCTCGCCCAGACCCTTGTAGCGCTGAATGCCTTCGCCCTTGGGCAGCTGGCGGCCGTTGGCCTTGCCTTCGGCAAGCACACGGTCACGCTCGGCGTCGGTGTACACGAAGTCGTGCGGACCCTTGGTCCACTTCAAGCGGTACAGCGGCGGCATGGCCACGTACACGTAACCGGCGGTGATCATCGGACGCATGTAGCGGAAGAACAGCGTCAGGTTCAGGGTGGCGATATGCGCACCGTCCACATCGGCATCGGCCATGATGATGACCTTGTGATAGCGCACCTTGGAGATGTCGAAGTCTTCGCCGTAGCCACCACCGACCGCGGTGATCAGCGATTCGATGGTGTCGGACTTCATCATACGGTCCAGGCTGGCACGTTCGGTGTTGAGGATCTTGCCTCGCAGCGGAAGGATGGCCTGTGTGATCGGGTTGCGGCCCTGAATGGCGGAACCGCCTGCGGAATCACCCTCCACGATGAACAGCTCGCACTCTTCCGGGTTGGAGGACTGGCAGTCCTTGAGCTTGTCGGGCATGCCGGCGGACTCGAAGATGGACTTGCGTCGGGTGTTTTCGCGGGCCTTCTTGGCGGCCAGACGGGCACGGGAGGCTTCGATGGCCTTCTGAATGATGTTCTTGGCCTCGGCAGGGTGGGCGTCGAACCAGTCGCCGAGCTTGTCGGTCATCACGCGCTGCACAAAGGTCTTGGCTTCGGAGTTGCCGAGCTTGGTCTTGGTCTGGCCTTCGAACTGCGGGTTGGTGAGTTTGACGGAGATCACGGCCGTCAGGCCTTCGCGCACGTCGTCGCCGGACAGGTTCTCGTCCTTGTCTTTGAGGATGGCCTTGTCACGCGCGTAACGGTTGACCAGCGAGGTCAGTGCCGCACGGAAGCCCTCCTCGTGGGTGCCGCCTTCGGTGGTGGAAATCGTGTTCGCAAAGGTGTGCACAGCCTCGGAGTAGGCGGTAGTCCACTGCATGGCGAGTTCAGCGGAAATGCCGAGCTTGAGGTCTTCGGCCTCGAAGCTGATGACATCCTCTTCCACCGGTGTGGCCTTGCGCACCTTGACCAGGTAGTCGACGTAATCCTTGATGCCGTTGAGGTACTGGTAGGTGACGGTTTGGTGCTTCTCACCGGGCTCGCCTTCGGCGTCGCCGGCCACTTCGTCGCCGGCTTGGTCAGTGACGCGTTCGTCGGTCAGGCTAAGCTTCAGGCCCTTGTTCAGGAAGGCCATCTGTTGGAAGCGGGAACGCAACGTCTCGAAATCATAGATGGTGGTTTCAAAGATCTTCGGGTCGGCCCAGAAGGTCACGGATGTACCGGTGGATTCGCCCTCGGCCATCGGCTCGCCCTGCTTCAGCGGCGCAACCGGATGTTGGTCGACATAGGTCTGGGTCCAGTGGAAGCCCTGACGGCGCACTTCGATGTCCACGTGAGTGGACAGGGCGTTCACCACGGAGATGCCCACGCCGTGCAGACCGCCGGACACCGCGTAGCCGCCGCCACCAAACTTGCCGCCGGCGTGCAGCTTGGTCATCACGGTTTCAACACCGGAGACGCCTTCGCCAGGAACCTCATCAACCGGAATGCCTCGGCCATCGTCCACCACGCGGATACCGTTGTCCGGCAGGATAGTGACTTCAATATGGCTGGCATATCCAGCCAGCGCCTCATCGACCGAGTTATCGACGATTTCGTAGACCAAGTGGTGCAAACCACGCGGACCGGTGGAGCCGATGTACATACCTGGACGGATACGCACGGCTTCAAGACCTTCAAGCACTCGAAGGTCAGAGGCCTCATAATGCTCGGGAGCCATGGATTCGTCAAGCTCGCCTTCGGTCAATTCCGCATTGTTGATGCGTTCCGCAGCCGCCTTCAGCTGCTCCTCTTTGCTGGTTTCTTCTGCCAACAGGCTTCCTTCCGTGACTACGGGGTCAACCTCTGTAATGAAGGTCATTTGCAGAGGCGATATGGCTTATGAGGCCCGTAAAGGGCTCTTCCAGCCATTTGACCATATTGCATGTGATTCTACTCGTCTACTACGACGAGCGCCATAGCGGGGCTTCTACGAATTTCCCCTATTCTAGGTTGTTATCGACGCCGGGCCCATTTCCGGCTGTATCCGACCGCCGGACCGGTGACTCTGATTTCGTTGATGGTCAGTCCTTTGAGATTCCTGCGAATGGTATCGGTCAATTGCGGAATCAAATAGGTCAGTTGAGTGGCCCACACTGTGGATTCGGCACGAATAGTCAAGACTCCATCGGTGAAATCAGCGACTGCCGAATGATTGGCGATTGCCTCGCCTACCACCTGATCCCAATGGTTGCGCAATTGCGCCAATTTCATGTTCGCGGCCCATACGCCACCGCCTGCGATTGAGCTCATCACGCTGCCCAACTCGGCCGGATCACGGCCGGGCTTGCCGAAGTTCTCAAAGGCTTCCTCGCGTCTGCGACGTCGGTCTTTCAGTATCGCCCCGCGGTGAGAGAGACGTTCAAATATTTCTGCGGGTAGTTTGGTTTCGTCCACATGCAGCTGACAGGCAATGGGAGGCTTCATGATTGTGCCTCGCTCCCGCCCCCAGACTGCGCGGCGGATGGCATCAATTGCGCAATATCAAGCACATTGTCCGATTCATGCGTGGGCACATCGCCTTCTGACGCCACGGTAATAAGCACCTGATCTTGCCGGCGCGCAAAATCCAGAATCTGGGTACGACGGTTGTCGTCAAGCTGGGCGAACACATCATCAAGGATAACGATGGGCTTAAGGCCCAATCTCTGGCGTATCACTTGGAATAGCGCCATTTTCAAGGCCAGCGCCATGGTCCACATCTCGCCGTTCGAGGCGAATTCGCGGGCTGGCATATCAGCAAGATTCAGGGTCAAATCGTCACGTTGAGGACCGATAAGATTGACGCCTCGAGCCACTTCTCCAGGGTAGATGCGCTGGAAATGTTCACTGATGCTCAATCGTGGATCGTCTTGCATCAGCACTTCGTCAAATGACGGCGCATACGTCAGGCTGACAGTGTCATCGTTGCCAGTCAACTCAGCGTACAGCGCGGCAAACGGCTCAGCCAGCAAGTCGATGACTCTCGCACGCATACGGGTCAGTTCCACACCTGCTTCGATAAACTGTCCGGTCCATATTTCCAAACCGCTTAATACGGCATCCACCGGTTGCCCAGTATTCGCGCTGGCGCCAAGCTGCTTCAGCAACGTGGCGCGCTGCTTGCCGATGCGTGTGAATTGATGCAACGACTGCATATAGCCGGGTTCCAGCAGGGCTCCGGCTTGGTTGAGCAACGTTCGCCGGGCACCAGGATCACCCGATACCAATCTCTGGTCTTCAGGAGTAAACGAAACGCTGGGAATGCGGCCGATGATATCGCGTAAATAGAGCGAGGTTCCTGAATTGATGCGTGCCCGATTCGCGCCGCGAGCATGAATCGATGCCTCATACGTGGTGCTTTGCCCATCGTCGTCTACTACGTTGGCGCGAATAGTGGCAGTGGTTTGGCCGCGTTCGATAAGCGGCAGCATGCTGGAGGCACGATGACTAGCTCCGGTGGAGAGCACTTCAACGGCCTCCACCAGATTGGTTTTGCCCAAGCCGTTCTTGCCGACCAGGATATTGACTCCTGGTACGAAATCGACCACTACCTGGCTCCATGAGCGGTAGTGGTCGAGTGCAAGACGGGAGATATGCATGTGCAGTATGTGAGAGATTCTGCGTCAGCTGTTAAAGCGCATCGGCACCAGCAGGTAGCGGTAGTCCATCGATTCATCGGAATCGGCTTCCTGCTGCCCGTTGAATTCCACCGGCTTGACCGGCGTGGTCATCTTGATGCGTACAAACGGCTCGGCAATCGCGGACAAACCTTCCTTGAGGTAGGACGGGTTGAATGCCACGGTGATTTCGTCGCCATCCATATCGATATCGAGTGTTTCATTGGCTTGCGCTTCGTCGGCGGAACCGGCGGACAAGGCGAGCTCCTGACCGGTGAACATCATGCGGATCGGGGCGTTGCGCTCGGCGACTAGAGCCACACGGCTAATGGCGTCAAGCAGATCTTGCTTGTTCACTACGGCCTGAATCGGGTATTCATCGGCGAACAAGCGGTCGACAGCCGGGAACTCACCGTCGATGAGCTGCGAAGTGGATACGCGACCGGCATTTTCAAAACCGAGCAACGTGGGGTTATCGGCATCGAAATCAAGGCGGATGTTCTGGTGTTCGTCCAGAGAACGAGCCACGTCCTTGAGCAAAGAGCCACGCACTAGGGTGATGGTGTCCACGTTGGCGTCTTGCGGGGTCCAGGTGAACGTGGCACGAGCCAAACGGAAGCGGTCGGTGGATGTCATGATGACTTTGTCGTCCTGGAACTGCATGCGCACGCCGGTCAGTACCGGACGGTTTTCTTCGCGGGAGACGGCGACGGATGCCTGGTTCACGGCTTGGACGAAAGTTTGGGCATCAACTTGGCCGAGCATAGGCGGCACAACCGGCAAATCAGGGTATTCGGCATCGGGCATGAGCTGCAACGTGAACTTCGACTTGCCAGAGGTGATGGTTAGCGTGGAGCCATCGGTGGTCAGGTAGGTTTTTTCGGAGCGCAGCGACTTGGTGATATCAGCCAGAAGCTTGCCCAGAACCAGAGCGGAACCGACTTCATCAACACCAGCTTCGATGTGGTGACGAGCGGAAATCTCGTAATTGAATGCAGAGAACTGCAGGGTGCCGTCAATGGCTTCAAGTTTTACGCCAGCGAGAATTGGGTTGGAGGGACGAGCGTCAATGACGCGGGAGGTCCAGGCCACGGCATCAGCCAATGCGGCGGTATCGATTTCAACTTTCATGTCAGGTTGTTCCCTTCGTCGGTTTTGCTGAAGAACATTCTAGCGGTTGGTTGGTTCTTTTGCTTGCGTGCTTGATGCGGCCGATTATCACCATGACGGTGATCTTATGTATGCAAGTAAGTAATCGTCGTAATAAGTGCGGTGGATAGTGTGGATAAGTGGATGGAGGGCTACTGCGCTAACGGCTTATCCACTGGGGAGCGTTGTGGATAACTTCTGTATAGCGTGTGGATAAATAGGCGACTTATCCACAGGAAAAAGTCAATTGTTAAGTTTTCCACACAGAAGGCCATGTTATGCACCAATTTTCCACCGAAAAATAGTGGGTAATCCACGAGTTATCCGCCGAGTTTGCCCACATTTGTGAACAACTATGTGGATAACTTTCATGATTATTGGGTCTTTGTACGGCGTGTTGAACATGATTATCGGCGAGGAGAATCGATTCTGAGGACGGTTTTCGGCACTTTTTCTGGCTCGGTTTGAAAAAATGCCGAAATCGGTCTTCAGGAACGATTCTCTCGGATATGCGCAGATATAAAAAATGGCTCCCGTAAAGGAAGCCATAGGCATACTCAGTCTGCGTTCTGCTTCAAACGCACAGTCAGTTCCATAACGTAGTTATAGATTTCCTGTTTCTGCTGCATCTTGTCGCCAATACGGGTGCAAGCATGCATTACCGTAGTGTGATCGCGACCTCCAAACACCTCGCCGATATCCATCAGGCTCATGCTGGTCATCTCGCGAGCGAGATACATGGCTATCTGTCGGGGAATCACCACGTTCTTGGTACGTGATGAGCCGACGATATCCTCAAACGTCAAGTGGAAGTACTTTGCCACTTGACCGATGATGTCGGTGGGCTTGATTTCCACATCGGTGGTAAAGAAGTCCTGAAGCGTTTGCTCCGCCAAAGCGCGGGTCACCGGCTGGTTGCTCAGCGAGGCAACGGCGGTGACGCGGGTCAGCGCGCCTTCCAATTCACGTATATTCTCCGTGAAACGTTCGGCAATAAGATCCAGAACGTCATTGGGAATCTTCGATCCGTTCATTGCGGCAATCATGCGCAGAATGGCGATACGTGTCTCCAAATCCGGCGGCTTGACATCCACGGTCAGGCCGGATTCAAAGCGGGAAATCAGTCGAGCCTCAAAACCTTTCAGGTTTTTTGGAGCCACATCAGACGCAATGACAATGCGTTTATTCGCTTGATGCAGCGAATTGAACGTATGGAAGAACTGATCCAGAGTGGCTTCCTTGCCGCCTAGGAACTGAATATCATCAATAAGCAGCACATCTACCTGGCGATATCGGCGGTTGAATTCCGCTATCTGGCCTTGACTCTGATTGGTATTTTGCAGAGCGTCAATAAAGTCGTTGGTGAATTCCTCGGAAGTGACGTATCGAACCTTCAGGCCGGGATCCTTTACCAAGGCGTAATTGCCGATGGCGTTGAGCAAATGTGTTTTGCCCAAACCGGAACCGCCATAAATACACAACGGATTGAAATCCTGGCCTGATCCCTCTGCCACAGCCAATGCAACAGTTCGCGCGAAGCGATTAGAGTCACCGGGAACAAACGAATCGAAAGTGAAACTCTTATTGAGATGAGTTTCCGGATCGCGATTCATTTTTTGCTGCGGCACAGAGAACTGCTGTTCAACAGCAGGAATCACAGGTTCCGGCGCGCCATACGGTTCCTTGCCGAAATCAGTGAGAGTCGGCGAAGCATTCGTTGGATAAGGGGAGACCGGTTGCGGTTCACTGCGCGGCACTACTTTGAACGCGGGGAACATGTTCTCACCGGTTGCGGTGTGCAGTGCTTGCAACAATGATTCGTTGAGATTGCCTTGAATGGCCTGCAGTGTGTCATTGTTATCCACACACAGCACGATGGTTGAGCCGAACACACCTTCAGGAACTATTCCCTCAAGCCATCCCTTCTCTCGTGCGGTCAGAGTGCTGTTGCGCTTAAGAAGGGTAAGTGTGTTTGACCAAATATGGGCAGCTTCGATTGTGGGGTCACCGGAAACATCAACCATGGTCGGCCCCTTCTGAACTACTCAACGAATGAATTACGTAGATAATGTTTACTCCGATGTGAGGAAGTTATCCACCGAGTCGCGTGTTGGAATTGCTCAAATGTGAATAACATACATGTAATTTGTGGATAACTTTTGGGGTGAAATGGTTGAGTTTATGCCGATTCAAAGAGGTGAGCCGAGATTTCCTCGACGTGTCGAAATGTGAAAACTCTTGACGTATTTTGACTTGAGGGTAGGGGTCAGAGTAGGTTGATATAGCTTGACTCACGTGAGAGCAGCGCGAAGCGTTGCCAAATAGACCTAGGAGCAATTGATATGAAGAGGACGTTCCAGCCGAACAACCGTCGTCGTCACATGAAGCACGGTTTCCGTGTGCGTATGCGCACTCGTTCCGGTCGCGCGCTGATTAACCGTCGCCGCGCCAAGGGCCGCAAGAGCCTGTCCGCCTGATCCCTCGGATCAGTTCCTCGAGGCTGTCGAGGTGGAGCGGCTGCAAAGCCATCGTGATTTCGTTGCCGTACTTAAACGCCGGCGCAAAGTGGGTGGCAAAGACATCATTGTGCATTACCTGATGCGTAATGATCATCAACCTGATGATCGGACGACGTATCGTCGTCTGGGTTTGGCTGTCTCCAAATCGGTGGGCAATGCGGTTACCCGTAATACGGTGAAGCGCAGGTTCAGGGTTCTGGCTAAGGCTCATGAAGAGAGCCTGCCGCCTTACTGCGATATCGTGGTGCGCGCAAAACCAAGTGCGGCATCCGCATCGTTCTCATCGTTGGATGAGCAGTTTGCCACTGGCTTTGCCAAAGTGGCTCGTAAGGCGGAATGACACATGTCTACTTCCATCAGGGCGGTAATGATTCGTGGTGTGCGTTGGTACCAGCGTCACATTTCTGCGAACCGACCGCCCTGTTGCAAGTATTACCCAACATGTTCAAACTATGCCATTGAGGCTTTTGAACGGTATGGCGCTTGCAAAGGCGGAGTGCTTGCCGTATTGCGATTGCTTCGTTGCAGGCCGTGGAGCCGTGGGGGAATTGACGACGTGCCGCAGCGTTATTCCATTTTTTATCGATTTTCGTGGTCGAAGGCTCATGAGGAGCCTCGACTGACGCCATTGGCCACAACCCAAAGAGAGGCCCAACGATGATCAATCAAAACCAATTCCTGCTGGATAGCGGGTTCTGGGGATTCCTGTACAAGATTCTGACCCCTGTTGAGTGGCTGCAGACTTGGATCATGAAGATCGTGCATGACTTCTTTGTCATGTTGGGCATGAGCCCGGTCGGCGTCTCCTGGATTCTTGCCATTATCATCCTGGTGCTGGTGGTGCAGGCGTGTATCTTCCCGCTGTTCTACAAGCAGATGAAGTCGATGCGCAAGATGCAGGCATTGGCGCCGAAGATGCAGCGCATTCAGAACAAGTACAAGGGCAAGACGGATCAGGCTTCCAAGGAAGCCATGAGTCGTGAGACCATGAAACTATACCAGGACAATAACGTCAATCCGGCAGGTTCCTGCCTGCCGATGCTCATTCAGGGCCCGGTGTTCATGTCCATGTTCTACACGCTGTCCGCCATTCCATACATCGCCAACGGCAAGCGAGATCCGCTCGGTGCCTTTGATGTGGCCACTGCCAAGCAGTTCACCCAGACCGATGTGTTCGGCATTGTCAGTGTGACCGATAACTTCACCCGCGCAGCTACTGCCGGCAAGGTGGTCATCGGTGTCTTTGTGTTCCTGATGTGCTTCTGCTTGTGGCTCATGCAGTACATCAACATGAAGCGCAACATGGCAGCTGCTTCGATGAACAAGCAGACCGAGACCATGCAGAAGGCCATGCTGTGGCTCTTCCCGGTGATGTACATCTTCTCGGGTGCTTCCTTCCCGTTCGCCGTGTTGGTGTACTGGCTGACCAACAACGTTTGCAACTTGTGCCGTACGCTGTGGCAGGTGTATTGCTTCCCGACTCCAGGTTCTCCTGCCGCAGAAGATAAGGAAAAGCGTGACCATCGCAACGAGAATGCTCGTCGTGAAAAGGCCGGTCTTCCTTCCCTTGAAGAGGAGGCTTTGGCTAAGGCTAAGGAAGAAGCCGCGCGTAAGGCGAGCCAAGGATTCCAGAGGCAACAGCCGGTTCGTAGGCGCAAAAAGAAATAATGAGGACGGGGGCGTGTCCGATGTTTCACGTGAAACATCGGACACGCCCCGACACTAACCAATCCTGTTCGGGGGAGCAGGGCTTAGACTTGAGAATCAGACCTGACATGAAGGAGTAGCGTATGGCACAGGATGACGTGAAGTCGATTGATCAGCTCAACGAAGAGGCTGACATCGCTGCCGATTACCTTGAAGGCTTGCTGGATATCGCCGACTATGAGGGCGATATCGAAATGGGTGTTCGTAACAACCGCCCAACTGTTCAGATCGTCGCTGATGACGATACGGACATCAAACATCTGATTGGTCGCAATGGCGAAGTGGTTGATGCGTTGCAGCAGCTTACTCGTCTGGCTGTGCAGCAGAAGACCGGCGAACGTTCCCACCTGATTGTGGACGTGGATGGTTTCCTGAAGCGTAAGCGCCAGCACCTGCGCGATGTGGCTCTCGATGCTATTGATGCCGTTAAGGAGAGCGGCGAACCGATGGATCTGAAGCCGATGAATTCCTTTGAGCGTAAAGTCGTTCATGACGTGGTGCGTGATGAAGGTCTGAAGTCTCGCTCCCATGGTGAAGAACCGCATCGTTATGTGACCGTATATCTTCGTAGCAAGAACGAAGATAACGTCGAAGAAGAAGAGGTCGACGATCAGGAGTGAGTATACACCTGCACCACAAAGGTATATGCTGAAGTTTTCCGTGCGGTGATATGTGAGGCGTCGTTATAAGCGGCGCCTCAAGTTATGCCACATGTTTCACGTGAAACATAGGAGGGGACTGTCATGGTGGATGAGTTACAGGAATCGCCGGTGCTGGCCCGTGTATTGGGGGATGCTTTACCCCGATTAGAGAGATTCCATGACAAGCTCTCCCAAGAGGGAGAACCTCGCGGCTTGATTGGACCTCGTGATGTGGACATTATTTGGGAACGTCACATTCTCAATTCCGCAGCGATAGTTCCTTATGTGCGCGAGGCCACAGATGGAGCTCGTTTTAGAACCGTTGCTGACGTTGGCAGTGGTGGAGGTTTCCCTGGGCTGGTGACGGCGTGTTGCTTGCCGGAGTGCAGTTTTACGCTGATTGAACCGATGGAACGCCGTGTTGAATGGCTTGCCGAGTGCGTTGATCTGATGGGGTTGAAGAATGTATCTATTATCCGTGGTCGTTCCGATGAAGTGATCAATAGGGTTCGCAAGCGCGAGATGCATCCTTTTGCAGTGGTGACCTGCCGTGCAGTGGCACCGATGACCAAGCTTTCTGGATGGACATTGCCTCTGCTGAAACCCACTGGTCGGCTTATTGCGCTCAAGGGTCGTTCGGCACAAGCGGAACTGGACAAAGCCAGTGGCCAGATTTCACGCTATGGTGGCCGTCGTCCCCGAGTGGTGGAAGCGGAAGTCGGTCCAGGTCTGGAACCGACACATGTGGTAATTGTTGACAAACGTTGATGATGGTACCGATGTTGAAGTTATCCACATTTGTACTTCATGAATTGAGTTATCCACAACTCTATCCCCTATGGTGGGTATCGGTGAAAACCGTTGAAAAACCTTACTTTTGCGATGGTGGATTGTAGATGTGACCGTTGTGGTTATCCACTTGTCCACACTTATCCACAATAGGGGATAGGGGATGTGGATAACACAAATCATGTCCATACGAATAGGAACACTGGAACGTACATTGAATAAGGAGGAACGATGACAGCAGACGATCATCATGACGCAATGATGGAATCGCCTTCCGAAACCCTCCGTCGTATTTTTGATGGGCAGAGTTCTGCGCTGGGTAGTCAGATGGCCGACGAAAGCTCCCGATATGACGCTTTGACCCATGCCTCCTTTCCCAAGCCGAAACGGACACGCTTGATCGCCGTGGCCAATCAGAAAGGCGGCGTCGGTAAGACCACGTCGACGGTAAACCTTGCCGCAGCGCTGGCTCAGCACGGAGCGCATGTGTTGGTCATTGATATGGATCCCCAGGGCAATGCGTCAACGGCATTTGCTGTTTCACATTCTTCAGGAGATAGGTCGATTTATGATGTAATTGAGGGGCGGGCGGAAATCGCTGATGTCATCACGACAAGCGCTGATTTTCCTTCGCTCGATGTGGTTCCTGCGTCCATCGATTTGAGCGGTGCCGAACTTGAAGTGGCGGACTTACCGAATCGTAACACGTTGCTGAAAGAAGCGCTCGATCGTTTTCTGGAACAGACAGATACCGCGTACGATTACGTGTTCATCGATTGTCCTCCGAGCTTGGGTTTGCTGGTAATTAACGCCATGTGCGCGGTCACTGAGATGTTGATTCCCATTCAAGCCGAATACTATGCGCTGGAGGGATTGGGCCAGCTGATCAACACCATCGGCCTGGTGCAGCAGCATTTCAATCCGGTTCTGCTGGTCTCCACCATGCTGGTTACGATGTTCGACCGCCGTACACTGTTAAGCCGTGAGGTTTATGGTGAGGTCAAGTCCCATTACCCCAATATTGTCCTGGATACCACCGTTCCCCGATCGGTGAAGATATCGGAAGCTCCGAGCTTTTCACAGCCTGTTATTACCTATGATCCCCGCGGCATAGGTGCCATAGCATATGGCGAAGCGGCATTGGAAATCGCTCGACGTTCACAGCATGTGCTTGAAGCCATTGATGCGAGGAGGAAGTAATGGCAACCAAATCACGACTCGGTAAAGGACTTGGCGCGTTATTCCCTGCATTGCCAGGGGAGGAGGATCCCGCGGATCCCGCGAAGGCGCCAAATGAAGCGGTGAAGCCCAAGTCCAAGACCGCAACGACTCCATCACAGCCCAAGAAGGGAGCTGCTGCCAAGAAAACTGGTGGCAAGCGAGCGGCCATGCCTGCGTTGGACGATATCGCACATCCGAGTGACCTATTCTTCGGCAGTGACGATAAGCCAACCACTCGAGCCGCAACGAAATCATCGAGCAATGTTTCACGTGAAACACCGAAGAACAAGCATGTGGCTGAGGATAAGGCCAACAAACAAGAGGCTCCAGAGGAACTGAAGTCTGTTGAGGGCGGCTATCTTGCTGAACTCAGCTTGCAGGAAATCGGCCCCAATGCGCATCAGCCACGTACGATTTTCGACGAAGACGAACTCAATGAGCTTGCCGCTTCCATCAAAGAAGTGGGTGTATTGCAACCCATCGTGGTACGCCGCCGTCCCAGCGAGCAGATTGCCGAGGCCAAGCAAGCACAACACAGCGAGCAGTCCTCAACGAACCCGTTCACTGGCCATCTGGACAGCCCCTATGAACTGATCATGGGCGAACGCCGCTGGCGTGCCTCCCAGTTGGCTGGATTGACCACGATTCCAGCCATCGTGAAAACCACCACGGACGACGATATGCTCCGTGATGCCTTGCTGGAGAATTTGCATCGTGTGGCATTGAATCCTCTGGAAGAAGCAGCCGCATATCAGCAGATGATTGAGGAGTTTGGCCTGACTCAAGCTCAGCTGTCGAAATCGATTTCAAAATCACGTCCTCAAATTGCCAATACACTTCGTCTGTTGAACCTGCCGGCAACAGTACAGAAAAAAGTGGCCGCTGGCGTGCTCTCATCCGGCCATGCGCGTGCATTGCTGGGTCTGAGCGATCCAGAAGCGATGGATAAGCTGGCATCTCGCATCATCGCGGAAGGATTGTCGGTTCGCAGTACGGAAGAAATCGTGGCTATGGCTGTTGCTTCGGGAGAGCAGCCTAAGAAGCCGAAGACCTCAAAGACTAATCCGTGGATGGGATCCGCCATTCAGCAGAGCCTGGAAAATCATTTTGATACCAAGGTCTCCATCAAGGGCAGCGCCAAACATGGCCGTATCGAAATCGTATTCTCGTCCCCTGAAGATATGGACCGCATCCTGCAGTTGCTGGTGCCCAATCAGTCCAGCACCGACGGCAAGTGGGTGTGAGATAAGACGGCTGTAAGGCATCACGTTTGATATATCAGATATACACAATGGCGCAGTACAGATGAATTCGTACTGCGCCATTATGTATATCTGATTACTGAGTAATGCTCTACCAACTATGCGGTCAGATACTGCTGGGCATCCAATGCGGCGCGGCAACCCATGCCCGCTGCGCTAATGGCTTGACGGTAGGTGCGATCCACGCAATCACCGGCGGCAAAAACGCCAGGGGCGCTGGTGTGTGTACCAGCTTCTGCAACCGTGATGTATCCATCATCATCAGTGCTGACCACATCGGCAATGAACTCGGTAGCCGGGGTATGACCGATGGCCACGAATACCGCACTGGTATCCAAAGTCCCAGTCTCACCGGTTGCTGTATTACGAATATCAATGCTGCTCACGTTTTGGGGAGCCGTGGCCGCGGGCAGCTTCAGGCTGCCAATGGTAATGGCCGGGGAGGCGGGCTTTGCTTCCGAGGCGCTTCCGTGGATGGCGGTAACCACGGTATTGGTCAGCAAGGTCAACTTGGGATTCGACTGTGCGCGGTCCACCATGATCTGGGAGGCGCGGAACGAATCACGACGATGAATCAGCGTGACTGATGAGCCAAATCTGGTCAGGAACAGTGCTTCTTCAAACGCCGAATCACCGCCGCCGACCACCACAATGGGCTTGTCCTTAAAGAAGAAACCGTCACAAGTGGCGCAGTACGACACTCCATGACCGGAAAGTTCGCGTTCGCCAGGTACGCCAAGCTTACGGAAATTCGAGCCGGTGGCCACAATAATGGCACGAGATTCCAACACCGAGCCGTCAGATAGGCTCAGCCGGTACCGGGGCTGCGGTGCGTCAGCGGCATCTGCGGCCTCCACCTGTTCCACGGATTCGACATCATCGGCAATGAACTGCGTGCCGAATTTCTCAGCCTGATCGCGCATGCGATCCATCAAATCAGGACCCATGATGCCATCAGGGAAACCAGGGAAATTCTCCACTTCCGTGGTGTTCACCAGCTGCCCGCCCGGGGCCAGAGCACCAGTGACCAGTACAGGATTCAATCCGGCGCGACCAAGGTAGATGGCCGCTGTGTATCCAGCGGGACCTGAGCCGATGATGATGACGTTATGTTCCATATGATTCCCCTCAGTCCGTTATGAAGTGCAGTGCTCACTCCAATAATTAGACACAGTGTCTATTATGTAGTCTGCGGCCGACTGCCGTCGGTAGCGGCGGGCAGCACGTTATATGGCGCAATGGCATTCAGCATACGTCATCCGAAAGCCAATAGACACCTCTATGCCAACAGCGTGACGTTGCCGGCATAGTCGACTTTTAGAAGACTTCAACCTTCTGAATGTACAGCTGGTTCTGCGGCAAGCTATCCAGCGGCACCCACAGAACCAGATCCTGTGTGTTGACGACCTTATCGAACTTCACCTCAGTGGTACCGCCCTCGGCGAACACAAACTCGGCCACCTGTTCGCCTTGGGTCGGATCCTCCGTGGTGTTGGCACGGATATAGCCCTTGCCGCCAGATGTGCGGATGGTGATATTCATGCGGTACACATCATGAGGCTGGTCAAGATGGACGTGGTAGCCGTAACCGGACTGGCCGGCAGGGTTGGACAGGAAGTTCCCGCTGGCCACCGTAAAGGCGGTGTTGTTCTCGTGACGCGGCTTGGGCACCGACTGGGAGTCCTTATCCTCGGTGACCTTCTTGGGCTTCGTCTCCGTCTCTGTCTTGGTTTCGGTCTTCTCCTGAGATGAAGACGTAGAGGAATCCTTGGACGAGGAAGTGCCATCTTCCTCACCGAACGGCACATCATCCACATTGACATCCGGCCAATTGCCTTCCGAATTCTTAGAAGAGTTCGCCGCATCTGCAGGGTTTTCCCCACTGCGCTGCAACGCATGCATGGCCCAGAACGCTGCGGCAACCACCACAATCACGGCCACGATAATGGCAACAACCTTGGTGGTCATCGATCCGAAAAGCGTCTCGTCTGGCAGGGCATCATCCTCATTGCCAGTGGGATGATCCTTCGGGATAAAGCTCGGCGGCACGGACTGGACTTCCGCCGCACGTGCCTGCTCTTCCTCCAGCGCGCGCTGCGACTCCTCACCAGGGCGGATTTCACGGCCGGAAGCATCAAAAATCGGAATACGGCTGGTGGTCTCAGCAACGGTGGGCTCAGGCACGCCGGCCGCGGTGGGAATCGGCACGGTCAGCCGGGAGTTACCGGTCGAGTTGGTCGGAGCCAGTCGGTTGTACCAGTCTCCGGTGTCTTCGCCGGAGAGGTTCTCCTTTTCCCAGGCTTGCGAGAAATTGAAGTCGAAAATGCTATGAGCATCTGCCTGACCATTGGTGCCGGATTCAGCACCAGCGGCCACTGCAGGTGCCGCGATGGACAGTGAAGGCAGCTGCTGGCTGGTGACAATGTCATCAGGAATCGGAACGATGTCGGCCTCGTCCGTAGGTCGCAGCTGCACCTTGACGATGGAGGATTCGCCGTCAGTGGTCGGCAGGGCGATGTCAGTGCTCGATAGCTTAGTCAGCGGCTTCCAATCACCCAACAGTGCGTCCAGTTCGGCCAGCGAGGCCATCGGCATGACCTGCTCGCCTTCATCGGCCAATGCCAGGCCACGCTTGCAAATAACACGGAACTCGCTTGGAATATCATGCCCAAGCAGATGCAGATCGAATTGCGGATTCGACTGGCTGGTCGTGTTGGTAAGCAGTGCATACAGCAACGCGGCAAGCTGACGCACGGCATGACGCTCAGCGCCATCATCGCCTGCCGGATCGGTTCCGGACATATCTGCCAGGATCGGAGCAAACGGAGCATCGGAAATTTCGATGCCGGAGCCGGTAAGACGCACGGTATCAGTAGTCAGGATGGCAGTGCCGGCAGTGCTGGTCAGCATGGGACGGATGGCCTGAACGGTCTCGCCAAGAATGGAGCGCATGGCGTCGTAGCTCAGTATGTTGCCGGTGGCGCTGGCACGGTAATCGGCCACGGATAGGCCACTGTCCATTGCGGTGACGGCAATGAGCACATCGGACTGTACGCGGTATTTCAGCACCGGCACATAGTGCTCGGGGCGGGTGGCCGCAAGCTCGCCGGCAATGGTGTTGACCGTGTCCAATGCCTTGCGGTTGGAGACCAGAAACAGCTGGCAATCCTTTGCCAGCACACGATCATTGGCCTGCCAAGCCTCGAGGCCGGGTTCCTTACGCAACGAAGACACCAAGGTGTAGCGGTTAAGGATAGTATCTCCCAATTGCGGTTTCATCTGCTCGTCAGGCTCCATGTGATCGGCATTCGTCATCGCTGACATTCTAGCCGTGGGACTGGCCTGAATGCCATCGGCCTCAGGCATGATGCTCGCAGCAGTATCAGCATTATTATTGTCTTCTTCGGATTGCGGTTCGTCAACGGATGTGTTGGCGGGTTTTCGCCCGAAACGGGCGGTTATCGAGTGGGCGGCATCGGTCAGTTGTGTGGCGCGCAGTGCCCAGAGCACGCCGATATACACCACGGCCAGCACGAGGGTCAGCACGACGCAAATTCCCAATGCGGACAGCCAGCTCATCTGGCCGCCGGTCTCTTGGATGGAGGCACCGAAGAGGTCCACAACAGGGGTTTTCGCCAGCCAGACCACAACGCCGCCGATTACGGCCGCTGCCAACGCCTTGCCGTATGTCTGCACAACCGGCTTGCCTTCCAGGCTGCCTCCGAATCGTTTGCGCAGCATAAACAGCATGAACGGCAGCGCCAATAGCACACCGGCGGATACGGAACAGGCAATACCCACGATCCACTGATTCGGCGGAAGCACCAGCATGCCCACAATCATGAGTGCCGTGGTGAAGCCGTATTGCAATACCGCGGCGAGGAACGGGTGCAGGCCGTCCTCAAAGGCATAGAAGGTACGTTGAATCAACAGGAACGCTGATATGGCGGGGATGCCGCAAGACAGCGGAATCAGGGCGTAGGCGATGAGCACGGTCTCATTCATCGAGACCGAAGGCAGCAGCGCACGAATGATCGGTTCGGGGTAGACCACCAGCGCCGCGGCAAAGAACAGCACCAGCAGCCCTACGTTGCACAGCGCATTGCCCAGCTGCTGACGTGCCGCATGGAAGTCCTGCGCTGCTATCGACCGCGAGATGAGGGGGAATACGGCGGTGGAGACGGATACCGCAATCAGCGAATACGGCAAGATGTACAGGGTGAAGGCGTTTTGGTAGGTAGCATTGCCGGCAACGTCGTACAGACTGACTCCGGTGAGCTCATGCGCACGCTGCGGGGCCAGTGTGGCGATTCGGGTCAGCACGATATCCGAAATCTGGGTAATCGCCACCACACCCAGTGATCCCAGCGCCACAGGTCCCATCGCCTTGAGACCAAAGCCGGTCAAGCCAAAGCTGGGACGGTATTTGAAGCCCAGGCGAATCAACGGCACGAACAGGATCAGTGCCTGAAAAGCCACGCCGAGTGTCCAAGTACCTGCGGTAAGCGCCACTTTGCCCGAGGTCCAGAAATCAAGCGGCTGTTCGTTGGCCTTGCCGAACAACATGATGAATGCGGTGAATCCGGCGCAGCTGATGACGTTGGCTCCGGTGGAACTCCACGCATAGGAGGCAAAATGATCTTTGGCGGCCAGAATCTGACCAAGCACCGTGTATAGGCCGTAGAAGAACACCTGCGGCATGCACCAGAGCGTGAACGCAGTGGTCAGGGCAATCATCTCATGATTGCTGCTGCCCACGTACAGACGCGCCAGCAGCGGTGTGGCTGCGGCCATCACCACGGTGACGGCCAGCAAAATGCCGATGGCCAGGGTGATCAGTCGGTTCAGTCGCTCCTGAGCGTCCTTCTCCTTCAACGTGCGCACGATTTGCGGCACCAGCACGGCATTGAAAATACCGCCGGACACCAGTGTGAACACGGTTTGCGGAATCATCGCACCGGCCTGATAGGCATTGGCCGCCAGACCGGTAGTGCCGATGGCTGCCGCCAGCAAAATAGTGCGGATTTGGCCGGTCACGCGAGAAGCCGCGGTACCGGAGGCCATAATCAGGGAATTGCGGCCTACGGTAGAACTCATTCGTCAGGATCCTTCTTACGGTTGAACTGGCGCCATAAACCAACGAGGCCCAGCAGTACTGCAAAACCAATGATGACGAAACCACTGGCATCGCTGATGCGCAGCACACTGGTGATGGTGGTGTCCTGTGTGTTGCCGAAGGCGGTGTTGTGCCGATCGGCCAACGACACATGTGCGACGGTGGTGCCGGAAGTGGACACACGGATGGTGAAGGTCACCTGAGCCTCACTACGTGCGGGAATCACAACATCATTGGAACGGGAGGTCACGATTTGCATGGAATCGGTGATCGAATTGACCTTGACGCTGATGGCGTAAGGCAGCTTATTGCTTACTGTCACCGGCATCTGGGCCGATTCGCTGAATACCGACACCGATTCGGATGGGGTGATGTACACGCTGCCCAACACCGTATCGGCGAACGTCCGGTTGGCTTTGGCTATCTGGCTCCGATACTCGGCATCGCTGGAGCCGGCGAACGCATGCAGAGCGATGTCGTCATGCGCGTTCAATAGCGTGCTCACCCATTGTGCGGGATCATTGGTGTGGCTGGCGGTTGAACTGGCATCTTGACGGGCAAGTGCCTGCGGGTTCAACGATGAGACATCGTCTTCATCAAGACCCTTCTTCAGTATGGAAGTGGCGAGCCGCAGAATGTCCTTGCGGCTTGAAGCAAGCTGCTCCAGGGTGGCACGGGTTTGGGAGACGTCGGCGGCATTGGAGTCGTCCTGGTTCACCTCGCTGCTGACGCTGTATGGGTCGGCAGCGGCCATAGTGTTCAGATCAGTCAGATTCAGCCACGATGCCTGTTCCATAGCGCTCATGACCTGATTGATCCATGACGCGCTGCTATTCCTGGAGAAGGTCATCAGCAGGTTTCGGGTGGCATACGGCTGTTCCATTTGATAGAACGCGCTTTGTGCGAGCATTCTGGCCAGCCTGCCCGCATCGCTGGCTTCGGCCGTTGCCCGTGCGCTGGTAGCTTCGCCATGCGCCAACGTGCCGAGTTCCGACTGTTCCTTGAGCACGGTGATGTCTCCGGCGGAGGTATTGACCACATAGGTGCCGGTATGCACGGTGTCGGTTTGCTCACCGTCAAACGTGGAATCCGCAATAACGGCGGTATATCCCTGAGCGCGGGCCTTGGTCAGGGCGTCCAGGCTCCACGTGCCGGATCCCTGCCAGGCATAGGTGGCAGTCGGCGTGACGGTGGATTTGGCCACAGCATACAACGTCTGCGCCTGTTCGGCGTTCCATGCTTCGTCGGCGATGCCGGCTCTGGTGTAGGCATCGGCATCGTTCAGCGCCGCATACGCCGTGACATCAAAATCACCGGGTTGCATGACTCCCGCGACGGCAGGTCTGGTATCGGAGGGGAGTTCCTGGAAATACAACGGATCGGCCACCACTTGCAGGCTATGGTGTTTGGCCAAGGTCTGGTTGAGTTCCTTGACCGTGGTGGTTTCCTGCTGGTTCACCGATAACACCGGCTCTGCGGATGCATTCTCATCTTCGGAGACAAGGCCGGACAGCGCGGAGGAATCAACCTGCCAGTCAGTGGTGGTCAGCGGCATCGCCACGGTGAGGTTCATCGCCGGAGTCTGCGCGGTGTCGAGCCCGTCAGGAGAACGGGTCAGGAAGCTGGGGAGCATGGTTGGCGGCTGGTTTCCGGCGCTGTACGACAACTGCAGGGGCTTGGGACCCCAGCTGCGCATACTCTGCAGAGCCTGCTGGTCGGCCGCCACGTCGAGGGTGACGGTTGCAGTGTTGCCCGGCGTGATTTCAGGAACATCAATGCTGCCGAGCACATCCGGGGTGGGAATGGCGGTATCGCCTTCCGCCCATTTCTGCATATCAGTGCGTGAGACGAATGTGAACCGTGAATTTGTGCTGAGAATCAGTGACCCCGCCGGTGCCGTATCCGATGAGGCATTGGTAATCGCTACCGTGATATGGAATCCGGAAGAAGCGGTGACTATGGGCGTACTCTGCTCGATGGCGATGGTCTGACCGGCCTGATCATCAGGCGGATCATCGGCATATGCGGTCAGTGGGGCGGCCAGCATCGCCGTGATGACAAGAATGGCCGCAAACGCGCGTACGAATCGTCCACCATGGCGTGAGCGGCATAAGACTGCGGGTAGGTTCACTCGTTTGCCTGCCTGTTCTTCTTTCTGGCGTATAGCCACGCGATTTTGCGCTCGTTGGGGTAGCTCAGCACGTCGTCCAAATCATCGAACCGCACCCAGATGGCGTCTTCGGCTTCATGATCCGGATCGCCTTCCACGGTGAGCTCGCCGCCGGTCTGCCGCAAGGCATAGTGATGCACCAGCTTGTGCACGCGCTGCGTGGTTCCGGTGAACCAGTAGTCGATGGTGGCGATGGAATCGATGACCTCGCCCAAAATGCCGGTTTCCTCGTGCACTTCACGCACGGCGGTCTGCTGTGGAGTCTCGCCCTTCTCGATATGCCCCTTGGGCAGGCACCATTCCAGATGGCCGGAACGAGAATGACGGGCGATGATGGCCACGCGATTCTGATCGTCGAAGATCAGTCCGCCAGCCGAATATTCGCGTACCACCGGTAGTTCCTGTGCATCCAGGGACGCAAACGTGGTGGGGCCGTCGGAAGTGCGGCGTTGCGGCATCATGGCCGGTGTCGGGCCAGTGGGAGTCGGTGTTGTGTCGGCGGCGCGTCGGCCGAATACGGTGGCCGGCGTCGGTCCGGTTTGGGCATGAATGGGCTGCGATGGTTCCTGATGAATCGGAGCGGGTGATGTCTCGGTTTCGATGCTGCTCTGTGCGATCGATTCGGTTTCGGCCTCGCTGTCAATGCCGTCGGCTTGCCCCTCGATGGTTTCACTGGAGGTGGCGATGGTAACCGTGGCATGCATGCCAAACACGGTTGCCGGCGTCGGCATGGAATGCTTGGTGCTGACCTCGACGGTTTCATCGGCATGGTCAGCCGACTGCGTGTCAGTGCCGGCTACGTTGTCCACGGTGTCGTCGGATTGCTTGGAATCGGCGGAATTTTGCGGAGTTTGAGACGTATACAGCAGCTGGTCTTGGGTATGGTTATCCGTCGAATCGGGTGTTTGCCCAAGCATGCGGGCAAGATCGGCGGGCGTAATCATATTCTCCACCTTACTCAACCCCGTGTGCAGGTGGGGTAACGGTATGCTGGTAAGGCAGAAAAATGTCACATACGGGAAGGTGCCCATTGGATTTCGAAGTGTGGCCCGAGGCCATCGAACTCGGTCGACTGTTTGCCGAACAGGGTTATGAGCTGGCATTGGTCGGCGGCCCGGTCCGCGATCTGCTCCTGCACCGCAAGAGCCACGATCTGGACTTCTGCTCATCCGCGCGCCCGGAACAGTTCGAGCCCATTCTGCGCCGTTGGGGGCATGACGGTTTTTGGGATATGGGCCGCAAGTTCGGTACGTTGGGTGCCATGCGCCGGCGTGCGGACGGCACCGAGGTCAAGGTTGAGGTGACCACCTATCGGTCGGATACCTACGATCCGGATTCGCGCAAGCCTGAAGTCAATTATGGCGACACGCTTGAAGGTGACCTCTCACGCCGCGACTTCACCGTCAACGCCATGGCCCTGCGTGTGCCCGATCTGGAATTCGTTGATCCGTTCGGCGGTGCCAGCGATTTGGCCAAAGGCGTGCTGCGTACTCCTGTTGATCCGAGCCAGTCATTCGATGATGATCCTCTGCGTATGATGCGTGCGGTCCGATTCGTGGCTCAGCTGGGCTTTTCCATTGCTCCCGATGCTGCGGAGGCGATTTCCTCGATGCGCGATCGCATTGAGATTGTATCCGCCGAGCGCGTACGTGATGAACTGACCAAGATGCTGTTGTCTGACCGCCCTCGCGCAGGGCTGGAAGCACTGGTCGAATCAGGTCTGGCGGATATCGTGTTCCCCGAGATTCCGGCGTTGCAGTTGCAGATTGACGAGCATCATCGGCACAAAGATGTCTTTGAGCACACGATGATCGTGCTTGAACGGGCCATTGCTCTGGAAACCGGCCCGGATGGCCCGGTGCCCGCTCCTGACCTCACGTTGCGTCTGGCCGCAGTGATGCATGATATCGGCAAGCCGAAGACTCGACGTTTCGAGCCGGGAGGCAAGGTGAGCTTCCATCATCATGATGCGGTGGGTGCCAAAATGACCCGCAAGCGTTTGAAGGCTCTGCGATTCGATCATCATCTGGTGGAGGACGTCTCGGAACTGGTGAACCTGCACCTGCGTTTCCACGGGTACGTGGATGAGCCGTGGACCGATTCTGCCGTGCGCCGTTATGTCAAGGATGCCGGGCATTTGTATGAGCGTCTAAACCGACTCACTCGCGCGGATGCCACTACGCAGAACAAGCGCAAGGCGATGGTGTTCTCCCAGGCGATGGATGAGATGGAGGCGCGTGTTCGCGAGCTCAAGAAGAAAGAGGATTTCGACGCCATTCGCCCTGATGTGGACGGCAACGAGATTATGGAACTCTTGGGTCTGGAGCCCGGACCGATGATTGGCCGCGCCTACAAGCATATGCTGGAATACCGTCTGGATAACGGCCCGGTGGATCACGATGTTGCCGTGGCCGAACTCAAGCGCTGGTACGCCGAGATAGAGGCGTAATGCATAAATGAGAGCTCTCGCTGGTGGGAGCTGGCTCACGGAGTGAGACTGAGGGTGGTCAACATATGTTATATAAACCACCCTCAGTCACTTCGTGGCAGCTCCCGCCAGCGGGAGCCAAAGTGGGATTACTGCGCCGGGTAAGCGGTGTGCTGCGTATCGGCGGGAAGATTCGTCATCTTATCGGCGGTCACGCACCCCGTGAAATCAGTGATTTTCTTGCCTTCCTGCGGGGATGACTTCTCATCTTTCAGATCGTTGAAGGTAGCGCCGAGCACCACGTCGATAAGCTGGTCCTCGCGGGCGTTCATCACCATGGCGGCATCGGTGAAGTTGCCGGCCAAAGTGTAGGCCTGATTAATGGCGTTCTTGCCAAAGTAGATAGTGGTGCGTTCGACGTTGGTGCTGGAGTAGTTGGTTGCCTCCTGCATCACGAAACCGCGGGCTTCCAGTGCCTTGCTGACCGCTGCGGCAAATTGGCTATGCTCGGTGCCGTTCATCACACGCACGCCGACAGTTCCATTGGCCACGTACGTTGCCTTGCCATCATCGCCCTTGACGGCGCAGGGAGCGGCATTGCCGTAGTTTGGCGCGGTGGCCGGTGTGTTAATCCGCCCCAGGCCGAACACGTGGAAATTAAAGAGAATGGCAACCACCAGAATGGCTGCAAGCACTACGCCACTGATGGAGAACACGATGGTCTGGCGGTGGCGTACATATGTCTTGCGTGCCTGCCGTTCATCAATTTGCTGCGTCATCGTTAGACTTCCTTCATGATCATGTGGCTTGTTGCTACAGTAGCGTTACTGGCTGACTCCGATAATGGGGTGTGCAGGTGCACTGGCCTTGATAATGCGGTCGACCATACCGCCGTTGCGCCAGGCGTCGATAATGCGCTGCGCCGTGACGTTGTCTGGCACGAAAGCCACCACCGACGGCCCGGAACCGGAAACGAATGCATGACGGGCACCGGCGTTCACAGCGGCGTCAATGGCCTGGCCACTGCGCGGATGCAGACTGATGGCCGCCGCCTGCAGATGATTGCGATTGCCATTGCCGGGACCGACCGCATCAAACGTGTGATACACCTCGGGAGTGCTGAGCTGCGACTGATACGCGCCGACCAGTACCTCTCCGGCATATCCTTGGCCGATGAGATCGCGTTCTGCGGCACTGCCCGCATCAATGACCTCGATGCGTTCGCCGAATCCGGTGCCGTGCGCGAACCCGCCGGACAGACAGAATGGCATATCAGCGCCCAGTGTGGCGGCAATGGTACGCAGGCGTTCCATTGGCCAGTGTAATTCCCATAGCTGATTGACGGCCAGTATGGTTGCGGCCGCGTCTGCCGAGCCGCCGCCGAGACCGGCGCCTACGGGGATGCGTTTGGTGATGGTCAATGACACGTCGGGATCGCGGCCGGCCTCCTGGGCCATGGCGAATAATGCCAGGACCGCGTGGTTGCGGCGCATGTCGCTGCTGGATGAGGCCAAATCGCCCAGATGCGTGCCTTCGAGTTCCAGCGAGAAGCCGGCTCCCGGATGTTTGGCGGTGGCGGTAATGGTGTCATATACCCCGATGGCACAGTAGATGGTGTCCAGTTCGTGACGACCGCCCCATTCATCGTGCGTCGGGCCGACCTCCAGGGTGAGGTTGGTCTTGGCCGGGCAATCCACGCGCACGGTCAGTGCTGCCGGCTCATCCAATTGATCGTCATAAGCGGGGCGTTGACGGACGGCTACCGGAATCATTGCTCCACCTCGTCAGTGGTAGGCGTGGCATGTGATGTGGATTGAACCGCTGCCGCCAATGCCGCAAATTCGGTGACCGTCAGCGTTTCACCGCGTCGGGTCGGGTCAATTCCCGCCGCTGCGAACGCTTCGGCGGGAACAATGGTTTTCAGCGCGGCATGCAAGGTCTTGCGGCGCTGCCCGAAAGCGGCATCGATGAGGCGGAATACCAGTTCACGGTCCGCGGAGGACTTGCCGTGGGAAGGTGCCTGCGTATCGTCTGCGGCGTATCTGGTGAACTTCACCAGTGCGGAATCCACGTTCGGTGCCGGCCAGAACACATTGCGCCCAATAGTGCCCACTCGTTCGGCAGTGCCGTACCATGCAAGTTTCACGCTTGGGGTGCCATAGATCTTCGAGCCAGGCTTGGCGGCCAGCCGGTCGGCCACCTCTTTCTGCACCATCACCAGGAAAGATCCGAGGCTATCGAAGCGTTCAAGCAAGGTGAGCAGAATCGGCGTGGCCACGTTGTACGGCAGGTTGGCCACCAAAGTGAAGCTGGTATCGCCGTTGAAATCAGGCACATTATCCGGGGTGACCGTCAGCGCATCCCGATTGACGACGGTCAGGCGATCGGCGGCTTCGGGCATGAACTCGGCTACGGTGCCGGGCAGGCGTTCGGCCAGTGGCGGGTCGATTTCCACGGCGGTCATCGTGGCACCGGTTTCCAGAATCGCCAACGTCAATGAACCGAGGCCCGGACCCACCTCCATGACATGATCATTGGTCGTGACATCCGCTTCGCGCACGATACGACGCACAGTGCCGGGGTCAATAACAAAATTCTGGCCGAATTTCTTGGTCGGACTGATGCCGGCCTCGGCTGCGATGCGGCGAATATCGGCCGCACCCAGTAGATGGCCAGTGGTGGAGGTGTTGTTGCTCATCAGTGCTTCCTTGTGTCCGATTAATACCAGCCGGTTTGTTCCGAATGCTGCCAGGCTACGGACGGGCTGCCGTAGCGTTGGGCGATGTACCACAAGCCCCAATCGATTTGCACGGCGGCATCATCGCGATAGTTGGCGCCGAATGCGGCCATTTTGCTGGCCGGCAGCGACTGCGGTATGCCGTAGGCGCCGGATGACTTGTTTTCCTTGTACCAGAGCCAGCTGGATTCACGGTTCCACAGTTTGACCAGGCAAGTCCAGTCGTTGCCGGTCCAGCCGCGCTGGGCTGCGGCGCCGGCCGCATAGGATTGCGCCTGAGCCACGGTAGGATGCCAAAGACGGCCCGATGGAGCCGGATCAGGAGTGGGAGTCGATGGCGAGCTATTGTCGCTTCCGGTGTTCTCATTTTGAGAGTTATCGGTACTGCCTGTGTTGCCGCCGGTATTACCGGTATTGCCACTGGTATTGCCCGTGTTGCCCGTACCGCTGTCGTTCTTATTGTCAGTAGTACCGGTGTTCTCGGGCTTGTTGGGCTTATTGGTATCGGTGGGTTTGCTGGATTCGTTGGACGAATTATCTGCGGAATCATTTGGCTTATTGGATCCGGAATTGCCCTGATTGTTGTCAGTGCTGCCGGAATCGGTGGTGGATGATTCAGCCTTCGCTGGACCGATGGCGATGATCTGGTCAACGGCCATCGTGGTGACGTTCTCGGATTGTAGTGTTTCCGATTCGGCAACGCCATCTACATAGGTGACGTTATAGATCTGCGTCTTCTCGCCGTTTTGCCCTTGCTGGCGGATCTCGGACTGCCCCGGCGCCAGATTAGGGTCGATGACGGTCTGTGTGGAGAACGGCACGACCACGGTGCGGTTTTCCACGCCATGCGTCACGCGCTGCACGCGCAGAATGGTCTCATCGCCGTTCTTTTCCACGCTGATGCGATCCTCTTTGCCCAGCGTGATGCCTTTGGAATCCAGAATGGATGCAGCCGGCAGTTTGCCATTGGGGGCTTCGGAAGTCTTACCGTCCGCGATGACGGTGACCGGGCCGGATTGGTTGATGACCAGACCGCCGGTGAGCTGGTTGTACACGTTATTGATATTGACCGTGATTTTGGCGGCGTTGGCGTTGTTCTCCTCAAAGAAGCCGAGCAACTGGTCTGCGCTGGTGGCCACGGTCCAGAATGGTACGGAAGTGCCGTCAATGGTGATGGTGGTTTGGTATGCGGAACGCACGGTGACCACGGCATGATCGGCAAGCTGATTGCCGGACGAGGTCTCGACGATGTCATGGGTTTTCACGTCGATGCCCTGCTCCTCGAGCAGGCGGGATGCGGTCATAGCGTAGGTGGTGACCTGGGTGGTCTGGCCATTGATGTTTAGGGCCACGGATTTTCTTGCGGTGAATGCAAACGAGCTGACCATCGCCACGGTGAGTGCCGTAGCACAGGCAATTACGCGGATGCGACGCAGTGTAACAAACCGCTGCGGGGTCCAACGCCGTGCCATAGATGTTCCTCTTCCTTACTGCTGACAACTACGCCACCCATCGTAACGGCTGGTCTGGTTTGCATGGCTTATTCGTTCGGCACTATCACCATTCCTGCTCGGTTGCAGGACGGCAGAGAAAAGAAGAAGGGGGCGGGAGAGAAGGGGATGTTCCCGCCCCCTTAAGGCGCGGAGCTAGTTGGGGGACGCTCCGCCCTCATTCCAGGAAGCCCATAGTTGGGGGGAGGCTCCTGGAGCACTTACCCAAGGTAAGAATGATGTGCGTAGAAAAAACTACGTATACCCATAATACGCTTTTTCCTGCGCGACGAGCCTCTTGTCGGGATCGAACCGACGACCTGCCGCTTACAAGGCGGCCGCTCTGGCCATCTGAGCTAAAGAGGCATAATCCCAACGTGCATAAGCAGTGTTGCGAACAAATGACTAGTATACCGGTAGTTCCCGAGTGGTCAATTCGGGCGGAGGCGTGAGCGGCCCGGTCGACGCCGGTCCTAGGGCATCGACCGGGCCGGTGCCTCAGGAGGCCACTGAAATCGGCTTGCCGTCCGCGCCGATTGAAGGCATCTTGCCTTCCACGCCCACCTGGTCGGCGTCCAATCCGATGGACTTGAGGAATCCGTCCACCATGCTGGTATCCGCCAACGTGAGCTGCTTCAGATCCCAGTATTCACCGTTGATGGTCAGGGTGGGGGAGGAGAAGGCGCCGGAGCTGTTGAACAGTTCGGGGCGCAGGATCGTGTAGTTGTTGGAGGCGGTGAGCCAGTCGAGGTATTCGTTCTTGCCGCTGAACGCCGCGGCGGCCACATCCTCGCTCACGCCGGCCTTGACGGCCTGCTTCTCCAGCTTGGCGTTGCTTACCGGCTCGTAATTGGACAATTCGCCCGGCTGGAAATCCTCAGCGTAGATGTTGGAGAGGTAGCTCATGAGGTGGTTGGGATCGTCATCATGCTCGGCAATGTAGATGGCACCGTTGAACGCGCGGTTGGAGTAGTTGTCGGAGCTCTTGTTGTCCTGGAAATTGAGGAAGTGCAAATCGATGTTGAGCTGGCCGGCGTTCATCAGCTTGACGAGCGTTTGATCGAGCTGGCGGTTCACCGAGGCGCAGCCGGGGCACAGCGGTTCCATATAGATGGATATGGTGGGAGCCCCCTCGGCCTTCTGGCCATACCCTTTGTTGGAGATTACGAAGCCGGCCTTGTCGTCGGCGTTAGCCGGCTGGGTGCTGACTTTCTTGAGCTTGCTGTAGGCCTCGTCCACGGTCATGTTGCTTTGTTGGCTACTGCTGCTGGTGTTGGACGGCTGCATGGCCTTGTATACGGCGAATCCAGCGATGGCCACCAGCACCACGATAATGGCCACCACAATGCAGCCGATGATGGTCTGCTGCTTACGCTCCTTGGCTGCCTGTTCGGCCTGCGCCTGCTGGGCCGCCGCCTCGGCCGCACGTCGCTCGGCGCGGGTGGCGCGCTTAGCCTGACGCTTCGGATCTGACATGGATCTCCCCTTGAAATCGCTTCGATGTTTGGGGCCCATCATAATGACCGGCCCTGAGGAAGACCGCGTACAGATCGGCTGGGAGGTGAATTCCCTGTAAAAGTAATGCAGATTACGCCAGCGGGACCCAACTGATTGGCATGCCCAGCAGCGGCAGCGCGCACAATACCAGCGTGATGATAATCCATAGGGTGAGCAGCACCGTGCCGCGGCTGCCTTGCCGAGGGATTGATGCGGCCGGCAGACCGTCTGCCCCTGGTTGCGCCATCGGCTCGAGGTCGTTGTGCCTGATGCCGCGCAGCACGCCGGCACCCAACCGGGGCATGGCCGACTGTGGCCCGAATACGGTGATCAGCCAACCGATGGCCATGAACCCACCAAGTGCCAGACCGGAGACGGAGAACGGCATACCATCCAGCAGCGGAACCGGAACGCCCCGGCTCGCAGTGAAATACCACGAGATGGTGCGCACCGGCAGTCCCAACGCGGCCACGGCCACGGCGATACCGGCCAGATAGACGATGGTGAGCAGCAGTAGTTTCGGTATCGACAGCAGCAGCGCCTTGACGATGTGCCACGGCAGCGTTGCCACGCGAATCAGCGAATCGGAGCTTTTGCGCTCGCCGCCGCGTCGACCTTCGCGCTCCAACTGAGACTCAGTGTTATATGCCAACGTCAACAACAGCCAGAGCAGTATTTCGGCTGCAATCAAGGCGATCAGCGGGAAACACGCAGCCAGCACGGCCAAAGGCACAGCGAACAGGAACAGCGGCAATACCCCGCGTTGCAGATACATTCCACGACGCACATCCGCGGGATTGGGTGCAGGCGGGCCTTGGATAAGCGCCTCGGTGGGAACGCATTGCGCGGTCTGGTTGATGACATGCTGCAATGCGGGGCGAATCGCCGGATCCACAGCCGTGCTTTGCCCGTCGGCCGGGTTCCATCCGTTCTGGCCTAGTGGCACTGGTTGCGGTGTGGGTTGCAGAGGTTGTGGCACTGGCTGTGGTGCAGGCAGTACGGCGGTACGTTCGGATAGTGGAGTGGTAGGAGCAACCGGTGGTTCATCGCTGATGGGCACCGTACGCTGTGCGGCTGGGCGTATCGCCTCGGTGGCGTTTTCGGTGGCATTGCCTACGAGTTGTGTTGCTTCATCATCCGACGAGAGATTGCTCCCAGCGTTGGTAGTTGCCGGGAATGCTTCGGCTGCCGTGCCGTCGCTGAGCGTCGGCGAAGACGATGAGTCGATTGCCGCCGTGGCGTAGTCGTCCTGACGCCAGATGGCCCGCGGATTATCGCTATCCGCGTCGGCGGTTGCGCCAAAAGGGGGCATCGCCTCGGTTCCAACTGCATCGGCGGCAATTGTGGCAGCCGTTCCGGCAATGGCGCCGGCGGCGAACGGTCCGGCCTGAGTGCCTTGCCACACGCTCGGATCCAGTGCGTCCACAGCGATGGCGTTCAGCAATTGGTCCGGCGTGCAACGCTTTGACCGGTCGGGGTTCAGGGCGGATCGGAACGCGGCCATCGTGCCGGCCGGCAGTCCGGTAAGGTTCGCGTTGCCCGATGCTTCGCGTTCCAGCACCGCCATCATCGGCTTGGTGCCGAATACCGGTGCGCCGATCGCAGCAAAAGCGAGTACGGAGGCCACCGACCACCAGTCGGTCATCTCATCGGATTCAGCGCCGTCAATGATTTCGGGGGCTATGAACCCCGGTGTGCCCATCACCAGTCCAGTGCGGGTCACGTGGCTTTCCCCCTCGCCCATGGCGATGCCGAAGTCAACCAGCACCGGGCCGGCGGCGGAGACCATCACATTGGTGGGTTTGATGTCGCGGTGGACGATGCCGGCCGCATGCACGGCTTTGGTGGCGTCGATGAGTTTACGGGCCAGACGTTCCAGATCGTCGCCGATGTAACGGCCGTTGACCTCCACGTCTTCCTTGAGATTGCGGCCCTCGATGAGCTCGGTGACAATGAACGCCAGCGAATCATCGAGTTCCATGTCAACGATGCCGCATACGCCCGGATGATTGACCTTCTTCAGCGCCATGGCCTCACGACGTAGGCGCTCGCGCGGCGTGATGTTGGGTTTGAGGTCCGGGTCGTGCGCTGCTGTGTTGGCGGAGTTCGAGGTTCCCGATTCGTCGGCCAACGAATCGCGCAGAATCTTCATGGCATAGGTAGTGCCGCCATCGTCGCGCACACGCCATACCGACCCCATGGCACCCGCGCCGAGTCGGGAGACCAGCGTATACCCGCCAACCACTTCGCCCGGTTCAAGATTCAACGCGTTCAAATCGCTCATGCCCTCCATCCTAGCTTGGTGGCGTCTTTGGAGTGGTGCTTGGGCGTTCAGCGTCACAAATTCAGGAAATAAGGCGCAGTCTCCTGAATTTCTGACGCTGACGGTGCCTCAGTGACAGATTTTCAGGAAATATGGCCTTGTTTCCTGAATTTGTGACGCTGACGGCATCTGAGCGACAGAAATTCAGGAGGTGTGGCCTCATTTCCTAGATTTCTGTCGCTGAACGACCGGTAGCGACAGAAATTTGAGAAAAAATGCCGTTTACGTATCAAGAAGTGCCATTTACGTCATATTGGATGAGTCGTGGGCGCGAATGTGGCCAAGCAGTTCGGCGAGATGATCGGCGATATGGCTCACGACATGCATGTTGCTGGTTGGTACGCTCCGGCTATGAACATCCACCGTGGCGCATTCTCCGGTCGTACCTTCGAATACTTCTCTGAGGACTCCCTGCTCTCCGGTGTTATGGCTTCCAACGAGATTGCCGGTGCCAAGGAGAAGGGCGTGTACTCCTTCGTGAAGCACTTCGCTCTGAACGATCAGGAAACCAACCGTACCAACATGGTGTGCACCTGGGCGGACGAGCAGGCCATCCGCGAGATCTACCTCAAGCCGTTCGAGATGAGCGTGAAGGAAGGCGGCGCACAGGCTATGATGAGCTCCTTCAACTACATCGGTTACACCTATGCCGGTGCCTCCAACAACCTGCTGAACACCGTGCTCCGTGACGAGTGGGGCTTCAAGGGCTTCGTTCTGACCGATTACTTCGGCGGCTACGGCTACCAGAATGGTGATCAGAAGATCCGTAACGGCAACGATTCCATGCTGGCCACCACCAAGATCACCAACCACATCACCGACAAGTCCGCCACCTCCGTCAAGGCAATGCGCACCGCCGCCCACAACATCTTGTACACCACCGCTAACGGTTGGCAGTACGAGAACGGTGAGCCTGAGGTTGATACCCCGGTCTCGCACAGCGCGATATACGTACGGGAGAGAATCTCCCACGAATACACCACCAGAAACATCACGGACAACACCATCAGCGGCCAGTCCGTCCACTTCTTCCAAGTCTTCAGTCCCATATTCCGATTGTAGTGGCGCACCTGCGGCGCCACTGCGGAGTATGACTTCAGACATCAGTGTTATACGTTCGTATACATTTCACATTGTGTACGAACGTATACAGGTCAGGCCTTTTGCCGTCATATGGGGGCGTCAGCGTTCATTCTCCGTTTCGAGGGGCTGATTTTGTTTTTTGGGAAGCTCTATCTCCGTTTCGAGGGGCTGGTGCCCAAGTAGAAGCGGTCCAAGAATGGCGAAATGACGGTGGCAAGAAGGCGTTTGTACTTGTGTTTCGGCGGATGACCGGCCCCTTGAAACGGAGATAGACCTCCGGAAAGGTTCAAATCAGCCCCTCGAAACTTAAATATGACGATCAAAACGCAAATGTGAACAATGCCACATATAACTTGGTGAGTCGCTGCACGCCGATTTTCAGGGCTTCTCAAGAATGGCGGAATATCAACAGAAACCCCTATATCTAGGTTTGTTGTGTGATACACGCCACTACATATAGTGCATTGATTTCAAGCTACACAGATGTAATATGGCCATCGTTTCACTGTTCAACAGAGATAGATGGAGGGGAGTCGCCATGACTGTCACCGTGTTCACCAAGCCGCATTGCCCGCAATGCAACGCCACCAAGCGCCAGCTCACCAAGCTTGGTGTGCCGTTCGAGACCGTGGACCTGACGGAGAACCCGGGCACTCTCGAGCAGCTGCAGGCCGCAGGCTTCCAGCAGGCTCCAGTGGTGATCACGCCGAACAACTCATGGACCGGCTACCGCCCCGATCTGATTCGTGAGGTTGCCCAGCAGGTAAGCGCTGAGGCCAATGCTTCGGCCATGGTTTCCGCGTGAGCCAGACCGAATCCGGCATCACCGCGGAAAGTGTTCCCGGTGCCAGCCAGCCTGAATTCGCCGCCACCAGCAATGTGATCGGAGCACTGGTCTACTTTTCGTCGGCCTCCGAGAACACCGCGCGATTTGTAGCCAGCTGCCGATTACAGGACGAGGGCATCAACGTCTACCGCATTCCACTGCGAGCGGCTGATCCGGCTCTCAACATCCGCGAGCCATACGTCATCATGGTGCCCACATACGGCGGTGGCGTGGTCAAGAAAGCAGTGCCGATTCAGGTCAAGCGTTTCCTGAATGACCCCGACAACCGCGCATGGATTCGCGGCGTCATCGCCTCAGGCAACACCAACTTCGGCGAGGCCTACTGTGCCGCCGGCGACATCATCGCCGCCAAATGCCACGTCCCCTACCTATACCGCTACGAACTCATGGGTACGCCAGAAGACACCGCTGCCGTCCGCAACGGCCTCGTCCGCTTCTTCGCTCAACAGCAATAAGGACTCCAATGACCGACCTCACTAACACCGAACTGTCGCTCGACAACACCACCGACACCTCGGCAGAACAGTACGATCCGGCACACGACTACCACGCGCTCAACGCGATGCTCAATCTCTATGATGCCGACGGCAAGATCCAGTTCGATAAGGACAAGGCCGCCGAGCGTGAATACGTGACCGGCCATGTGGCCGCCAACAGCAAGCGGTTCGACTCCACCGCCGAGCGTCTCGACTACCTGATCAGCAACCAGTACTACAACCCTGCGGTCTTCAACCAGTACTCCGCTGAATTCCTCGACCGCATCTACGAGCACGTGGAATCCGCCGGCTTTGAGTTCGGCACTTTCCTTGGTGCGTTCAAGTTCTACACGTCCTACGCGCTCAAGACGTTCGATGGTCGCCTCTATCTTGAGGACTTCCCGCAGCGTTGCGCCGCCGTGGCATTGGAGCTTGCCGCCGGCGATGAACAGCAGGCCATCGAATACGCCGACGAGATGCTTGCCGGCCGCTTCCAGCCCGCCACCCCGACCTTCCTGAACCTCGGCAAGGCCCAGCGCGGCGAGCCGGTCAGCTGCTTCCTGGTACGCATCGAAGACAATATGGAGTCGATTTCGCGCGGCATCAACGCGGCTCTGCAGCTCTCCAAGCGCGGCGGCGGCGTCGCCCTGCTGCTGAGCAACCTGCGTGAGCTCGGCGCCCCGATCAAGCACATCGAGAATCAGTCCAGCGGCGTGATCCCGGTCATGAAGCTGCTGGAGGATTCCTTCTCCTATGCCAACCAGCTCGGCGCACGTCAGGGCGCAGGCGCGGTGTACCTCAACGCCCACCACCCGGATATCCTGCGATTCCTGGACACCAAGAGAGAGAACGCGGATGAGAAGATCCGCATCAAGTCGCTGGCGCTTGGCGTGGTGATTCCGGACATCACCTTCGAACTGGCTAAGCAGAAGGCCCAGATGGCCCTGTTCAGCCCGTATGATGTGGAGCGCGTGTACGGCAAGCCGTTCGCGGACATCTCCGTCACCGAACATTACGACGAGATGGTGGCTGACGGCCGCATCAAGAAGACCTACATCGATGCCCGCAAGTTCTTCACCACCATCGCCGAGCTGCAGTTTGAATCCGGCTACCCGTACATCGTGTTCGAGGACACGGTCAACCGCGCCAACCCGATCGAAGGCCGCGTGACCATGTCTAATCTGTGCTCCGAAATCCTGCAGGTGCAGGAGCCGAGCGCATACAACGAAGACCTCACCTATGCGCACGTGGGCCGCGATATCTCCTGCAACCTTGGCTCGCTGAACATCGCCAAGGCCATGGACGGCGGCCTGACTCACGCTGTGGAAACCGCGATTCGCGCGCTCACCTCGGTGGCCGAGCACACGAGCATCGACGCGGTGCCCTCGATCCGCCGCGCCAACGAGGAGGGTCACGCCATCGGCCTCGGCCAGATGAACCTGCACGGCTTCCTGGCCCGTGAAGGCATCCACTACGGTTCCGAAGAAGGCCTCGACTTCACCGACATGTACTTCATGACAGTGGCCTACCATGCCTACCGCGCCTCGCATGCGCTCGCCGTGGAACACGGCCATCCGTTCAAGAGCTTCGCTACGTCCGACTACGCCAAGCCGGCCGGCCAAGGCAATTACTTTGACAAGTACACCGATGGTCGCCGCTCGCTTGAACCGCGTACCGCCAAGGTTCGTGGGCTGTTCGCCAAGTACGGCATCGAGATTCCGACCGTGTCCGATTGGGAGACGTTGCGCGACGCGATTTTGAAGGACGGCATCTACAACCAGAACCTGCAGGCCGTGCCGCCCACCGGTTCGATTTCCTACATCAACCATTCCACGAGCTCGATTCACCCGATTGCCTCGAAGATCGAGATTCGTAAGGAAGGCAAGATCGGGCGCGTCTATTACCCGGCGGCCTACATGACCAACGACAACCTCGAGTACTACGAGGACGCCTACGAAATCGGCTGGAAGGCCATCGTGGATACGTATGCCGAGGCTACCCAGCACGTGGACCAGGGCCTCTCGCTCACGCTGTTCTTCCCCGACACCGCCACCACCCGCGACCTCAACAAGGCGCAGATCTACGCCTGGCGCAAGGGCATCAAAACCCTCTACTACATCCGCATCCGTCAGCAAGCCCTGGAAGGAACTGAAGTCCAAGGCTGCGTCTCCTGCATGCTCTGATTGTTCGATGGAGCGTCCTCGTCGTTGCTCCTCGGTCGACGTACCTTCGTACGCCTTCCCTCGGTGCGCCCAGAGGCCGCACGCATCGAACAACCACAGATGTCCATTCATATATCGGGCTCCCTTTCTTGGCTCCCCTCCCTGAAGGGAGCTGGCCGCGAAGCGGACTGAGGGGAGCCCAACCACTCTAAGGAACCCACAATGTCACGAACCATCTATAGAGCACTGCTCCGGCTGACCGCGCCGGAGGAGTTCGAAAACAAGTCCAACGACGATAACGACAACGACAACGAGTAAAAGGAACACTACTCATGGCACCTATCTCCATTCCGCGTAAACCCCTGAAACTCATCGATCGCGTCTCCGCAATCAACTGGAACCGACTTGAAGACGAGAAGGACCTCGAGGTCTGGGATCGCCTGACCGGCAATTTCTGGCTGCCCGAAAAGGTCCCCGTCTCCAACGACATCCCCAGCTGGCAGAAGATGACCGAAGATGAGCACACGCTCACCATGCACGTGTTCACCGGCCTGACCCTGCTGGACACCATCCAGGGTACGGTCGGCGCCGTCTCCCTGATTCCGGACGCGCTCACCCCGCACGAGGAAGCCGTGTACACCAACATCGCCTTCATGGAATCCGTGCATGCCAAGAGCTACTCGTCCATCTTTTCCACCCTGTGCTCCACCGAGCAGATCGACGCGGCCTTCGACTGGAGCGAGAACAACGAGTTCCTGCAGAAGAAGGCGGAGATTGTGCTCGACTACTACGAGGGCGACAACCCGTACAAGCGCAAGGTGGCCTCCACCCTGCTCGAATCGTTCCTCTTCTACTCCGGCTTTTACCTGCCGATGTACTTCTCCGCGCACGCCAAGCTGACCAACACCGCCGACGTGATTCGCCTCATCATCCGTGACGAGGCCGTGCATGGCTACTACATTGGCTACAAGTACCAGAAGGGCGTTGCCCAGCTCACCGATGCCGAGCGCATGGATATGCAGGACTACACCTACGACCTGCTCAACGAGCTGTACGACAACGAAGTGGAGTATACCCAGTCCCTCTACGACCGTGTGGGCTTGACCGAGGACGTCGAGAAGTTCCTGCGCTACAACGGCAACAAGGCTCTGATGAACCTTGGCTACCCGGCGCTGTTCCCAGCTGAGATCTGCGACGTGAACCCTGCGATTCTGGCCGCGCTGAGCCCCAACGCCGACGAAAACCACGACTTCTTCTCCGGCTCCGGCTCCTCCTACGTGATGGGCAAGGCCGAAGAAACCGATGACGACGACTGGGATTTCTAAGGGTTTCGCGGTCCGCGAACCCGCAGCGCCGCCGCGTTCGCACGACGGCGCTACGCTGGAGATATGGAACATGAGCCGTTGGTCAGCATCATCATCCCGGTATATAAGGTCGAGAAATTCCTTGATGAATGCGTGAAGTCTGTGGTTGCGCAGACCTATCGCAACCTCGAGATTCTGCTGGTGGATGATGGCTCGCCTGACGACTGCCCGGCCATGTGCGACGCTTGGGCCACCCGCGACCCGCGCGTGCGGGTGATTCACAAGCCCAACGGCGGACTGTCCGACGCACGCAATGCCGGCATCGCCCAGGCGACCGGCTCATACATCTACTTTGCGGATTCGGATGACACTGTGGCGTCCACGCTGGTGGAAGACTGCCTGAATGCCATGCGTGAATACGATGCCGATCTGGTGATGTTCCAGTTCGACACCATCTCCGAGAACGACAAGCCACTGCTCTCCAGCTATCGTCACAATGATTTCGATGAAGTGCAGGTGCTGACTCCGGTCGAAGCCATCAAGAAGCAGGTCAAAGCCGAGATTGATGGCTATTTCTGGGCCTTTCTGGCACCCGCGTCCACCTATCAGGAACATGGCTTCTCCTTCCCCGTGGGCCGCAAAATCGAGGATCTCTCCCGCATATGCAATGTGATCGGCGAGGCCACGCGCGTGGTGCGCATTCCTAAGGTGCTATATCACTATCGTCTGCGCGAAGGATCGATTACCGCCACCTTGGATCCACAGCTCACCCGCGATTGGACGCGCGCCGCCGATGACCGCGAAGAATATGTTGTTCATCGATTCCCTGAACTCAAGGGATTCATGACTCTGCAGCAGCTGAACTTCTTTGCCAACCTCGATTACGAGACCATGCGTCAGTCGTTGATCGCCGGTCTCAAGATTGATCCTGAAGACGCGGATGCGCTTCGCCGGCGCATCGAAGGACTGACCAAGTCTGCCGATGAGGGCGAAGAGCCCATGCCGGAAGCCCTGAGCGAATTACTGGGCCTATTGAAACTGGGAGTCACCAAGTTCGCAGGTATCGAGGCCGATGCGGAATCGGCTGATGCCGCCGCTGATAACGACGACGTGACACTGGCCGAACGCTTCCGCGATATGCGCGAGGATTGGCGCCAGCTGCGCATCCAACGCATCGAAAATGCCGAGGAGCGCAAAGCCGAACGCAAGGCCGCCCGCAACGGCGTGACTTTCGGGGCAATCTAGGTTCTTACTGTTGCATTTGCCGATTGAGCCGGCCTCGATGCTTCATTGGTCGGTGGTTAACAGTCTTGTTGAGACTGAATTCGAATCTGATTCTGGCTGATAAAAGGAGCATACGGATTGCGGTTCGCCATAGCGACACGCCGATATGACGATAATACGTTATGACGATATGATGATAATACGAATTTGGTGAAGCGGAATGAACCTCAACATTAAATTCGTCTGATGGCCGTAGCTGGCCGCAGTGGTTTAATGCATTGCAAGGAGGCATCGTGCTTATGTCGTATTTTCAACCGAACGGCATGCTGTATGTCGATCAGGTATCGGATTGGCGCGAAGCAGTCGACTTGGTGACGCGTCCCTTGCTCGACGCCGGCACCATCGAGCGGGGCTATGTCGATGCCATTAAGACATCGATTGCCAGTCCAGGAGGAACATATATAGATCTCGGGGGAGGTGTTGCCCTTGCGCATGCGAGGCCTGAAAGTGGAGTGGTCTCCACATCGCTCTCTGTGCTGCGAGTGGGTAAGCCGTTCCTGCTGGCCGATGATGAGGACCATCCCATCAACACCATGTTTTGCTTGGCCGCGAAAGACTCAAACGCGCATATCGATCTTATGCAATCGCTGGCTCTTTTGTTGACCGATTCAGGCAAACTAGCTGCTTTGAACGCGTCCTCCAACGTCGATGAATTGGCCGCTGCGCTGGCCTGACAGACTGCACTTCCATCTCATCAAACAACTCATACGAAAGGTACTTCAATGAAAATCATCACCGCATGCAGCACTGGCCTTGGATCTAGCTTTATGACCCAACTCAACATCGAGAAAGCGCTGAGCAATCTTGGTGTGACCGGTGTGGAAACCGATCATATGGATATCGCTTCCGTTACTCCTACCTCTGCTGATGTGTTGTTCGTCGGGCGCGACATCGCTGAAGCTGCAGAAGGTCTGATGGATGACGTGGTCGTTCTGGACAGCCTTATTGACATGGACAACATCACCGCACAAGTAGCTGCTGCGCTGAAGCGACACGGTGTCGAGGTTCCCAATAAATAACCCTTTTCGGTGGTGGGAAGAGACATTGTTGCCCCGACCCGGCGCCAAATCCGGAAAACAACAATACAAACAAGCATAAAGATTAAAGGAGAGAGCATGAACGGCGTGTTATCGGTGCTACTTGATATTTTCCGGCAGCCATCCATTATTGTGGCTTTGATTTCGTTGGTGGGTCTTGCCGTGCAGCGCAAGAAGGCTACCGACATTATGAAGGGCACCATCCGAACCATGGTGGGATTCCTGGTGTTGGCAGCAGGCGCTTCCGTCGTTTCCGGCGCACTTGATCCCTTTGGCAGCATGTTCCAGCATGCATTCAATGTGCAGGGTGTGGTGCCGAACAACGAAGCCATTGTCGGCACGGTCTTGGTGAAGTATGGGTCTGAAGCCGCCCTTATCTTCTTCTTCGGCATGATTGTCAACATCCTGCTGTCTATGACCTCGCGTTTCAAGTACATCTACCTGTCCGGTCATGTGGCGTTCTACATGGCTACGATGGTCGCCGTGATTCTCGAGGTTGCCGGTATGTCGACTTGGGGTGTGATTCTGTGGGGCTCCATCGCACAAGGTTTGATTGTCACCATCTCTCCCGCGCTTGTACAGCCGTTCATGAAGGATGCCGCTGGTACCAATGATGTCGCCCTTGGTCACACCGGTGGTGCGGGCATTGCGCTCGGCGGTCTCGTGGCTCGTCTGACCCGTTCTAAGAAGCACCCGTCCAAGTCCACTGAGGACATCAAGTTCCCTGCAGGCCTTGGTTTCCTTCGCGACACCACCGTCATCATCGCCCTGTCGATGGCCGTTATTTATGTTGTCGTCGCGCTGTTCGCGGGTAGCTCCTACATTGAATCTGAGCTGAGCGATGGGCAGAACTTCATCGTGTTCGCCATCCTGCAGGCTGCCACATTCTCTGCTGGCGTGTTTGTCATTCTCGCTGGTGTGCGCGTGGTACTCGGTGAGATTGTACCTGCGTTCAAGGGTATTTCCGAGAAGCTCGTGAAGAACTCGAAGCCGGCCCTTGACGTGCCGATGATCTTCACCTTCGCCCCCAATGCTGTGCTTATCGGCTTCATCTCCAGCTTCGTTGGTGGTGTGGTCGGTATGGGAATCATGGCTCTGGCCGGTTCCACCATCATTATCCCGGGTATTGTGGCTCACTTCATGACCGGCGGCGCCACCGGTGTAATCGGTAACGGACAGGGCGGCGTACGTGGTGCGGTGATTGGCTCCTTCGTCAATGGTTTGGCGATTACATTCCTGCCGCTATTCCTGCTGCCTGTGCTTGGCGACACCGGCATGGCGAATGCCACATATTCTGATGCGGATTATGGTGTTGCTGGTATTCTGCTTGGCCAATTCGGCAAGGGTGGTCAGATTGGTCTCATTATTGGTATTATCGCTTCGGTCGTGGTGTTCTATGCCGCATCGTTTGCGATGAGTGCGCGTGAGAAGAAGAAGGCTGCCGTAGAAGCGAAATAATCGGTGCATGGCCGCTCTGCAGATATATGGAGGGCGGCCTGCGAACCGCCGGGAATGGGTTGCCAATCCCGGCGGTTTGTGTATCCGTGGCACAGTACAGTCGTAAAGGAAGGCAAGGAGGACAACCATGGCGGAAGGTGTACCGAAGTATATTGCGGTTAGGGACAATCTTCGCCAGCGTGCGCAGGCGATGTATTCAGGCGAACAATTGCCGCCCGAGCCGGAGCTCTGTGACCAGTATGGGGTAAGTCGTATCACGCTGCGTCATGCAGTGGATGATTTGATTCAAGATGGCCTGTTGGTTCGAGAGCAGGGTAGAGGTACATTCCGCACTGCCAAGCAAGGTGAGTCCCAGCATGAGGTGATTAGCGACCATATTCGAGGTTTTTTTCGTCAACAGGCCGATCTTGGCAATACGGTGGACACCAAGGTGCTTGACAATGCCGTGGTGCGTAACGCAAAGGCCGCGCAACGTCTGGGATTGCCGGATGATGCCGACTTGGTTCGACTGGAGAGGCTGCGATACGTGGATGATAAGCTCAAGCAGCATGTGATCACGTTCTTGTCGGCGGCGCGGTTCCCGAAGGTGGTCGATCAGGATTTCAGCCATCAGTCGCTATATGACTTTCTGGAACATAATTACGCGGTGCGTTTGGTAGAGAACGATGCCGCCGTGCGCGTGCATGCGTTGGATACGCGGATGGCATGGTATTTCGGAGTGCCCGATGGTACCCAGGTTTTGGAGATGGACTCCACCGTAATCGATGCATTCGGCTCCACGATTGCGTTCGGTACCACGTTGCATGCGCCGGGTAGTGGCGAGATCACGTTCATCGTACGAGCCCAGAAAGATTCCTCCGCTGCATAGAGGAGCATCGTCTTGCCCGAGGCACCCTGGTTGCTCTTATTTTCGTTCCGTACGGGAGAAGCACTCAACACAATATGGCGGAGTGCTCAAATGTTACCTACATTTCAGACACACCACTTGCCTTGGTCGCAAGGCCGTGTATAGTGAATCTTGGCTCAACGAAGAGAACCTTCACTGAACCGGAAAAAAGTAAACGCTGAAGCTTGCAGTTTCCGAGAGCAAAGTTGTATGTCGGTAGCGAGGGCGGAAGCACAGTAAAGAACAAATCCCTTTACAACGGATCGTGAGGCACGTACCTGCCTCTGAAAGGATTAGTAATTATGGCAGAAGTCGTTTTCGACCACGTCACTCGTATCTACCCGGGCAACGACAAGCCCTCCGTGGATGATCTGAATCTTGATATCAAGGATGGCGAGTTCCTCGTCCTCGTCGGCCCCTCTGGCTGCGGTAAGTCTACGACCCTTCGTATGCTCGCCGGCCTGGAAGAGGTCAACAAGGGCCGCATCCTCATCGGTGGCAAGGATGTCACCACGATGCAGCCGAAGGACCGCGACATCGCAATGGTGTTCCAGAACTACGCCCTGTACCCGCACATGACCGTGGCCGACAACATGGGCTTCGCTCTGAAGATCGCCGGCACTCCGAAGGAAGAGATCCGCAAGCGCGTCGAGAAGGCCGCTGAGATCCTCGACCTGACCGAGTACCTCGATCGTAAGCCGAAGGCTCTGTCCGGTGGTCAGCGTCAGCGCGTGGCCATGGGCCGTGCAATCGTTCGTGAGCCGAAGGTCTTCCTCATGGATGAGCCGCTGTCCAACTTGGACGCCAAGCTCCGTGTCCAGACCCGTACCCAGATTGCTGCTCTGCAGCGCCAGCTGGGTGTCACCACCCTGTACGTGACCCACGATCAGACCGAGGCTCTGACGATGGGCGATCGCATCGCCGTCATCAAGCTCGGTATCCTGCAGCAGGTCGGTGCTCCGACCGAGCTGTATGATCGTCCGGCCAACGTCTTCGTCGCCGGCTTCATCGGCTCCCCGTCGATGAACCTGAACACCCACCCGGTGGTCAACGGCAAGGCGAAGATCGGTGAGGACACCGTGGATCTGCCGGCTGATGCCGTCGCCAAGCTCACTCCGGAGGACAACGGCCAGATTGTGGTCGGCTTCCGTCCTGAGGACGCTGGCCTGGCTCCGGCTGATGACCCGAACGCCTTCTCCCTGAAGGTCGTCAACGTCGAGGATCTGGGCTCCGATGGCTACATCTACGGCAACATCGTCACCGATGGCTCCGCAGCTGAGGCTTCTCAGGTCATGTCCGATCAGAACAAGCTCACCACGATTCGTGTGAACCCGCGCGCTCTGCCGCAGGTTGGTGCCACGGTCAAGATCAAGATTGATCCGGCAAAGATGCACCTGTTCGCACCGTCCACCGAGCTGCGTCTGAACTAGTAGATACTTGGCGAGGTCCTAAAGCTTCGTCAACCATTAAACGGGGTCGTTCTCTTCCTCTCTTATGACCTCGTTGGAAAAGCCCTGCATAGCTGCGGGGCTTTTCTTTTTGCCCAGAAAGACATACGCTAACAGGCCCCGCAAATGAACGTTTTTTGTTCTTTTGTCCGTTGTCTAATTGAAAGTGCAGCACCCGTTAGATTGGAGATTGTCCGGATAGCCAAACGGAGGGGTGTTGCGCCTTGGGCCAGGTGTATTCGCACCTGTCGGAAGAGGAACGGCATGATCCGCCGCTACCTGCCCAGACGCACGCCCGTCGCCCCCTCCATGGCACGCGAACTGCAGGAGACCGTCGACGAAACCGACAACAGGCCCATGCGAGTGCTCGGCTGCCGCACCCCCCGCCGAGGCATTCGCCGACGAACCGCCAGAATCAGCCGAGAACAAGGATGTTGCACTTACAAATAGATAACGGGCTGGATAAGCTGAGAGCGTCATCATTATTGTCTCTGATTCAGTATGAGATTTATTCGTATGCGAGAATAACGCGCCGAAGTCGCCGCTCCTCGCTGCACTTCCCAAGCACCACGTAAAATCGAACACATGGAGTTGAACGATTTGCCCCAGATGGACCCGCGCGCGCTGAAGGCCACGTCCGTCAAAGCCGAAGACGAACATGCCAGTTCAGCTGAGCCGCAAGCATTGAAGATCACCGCCGCCAGCTCGAACCCGAAGATGTTCACGCTGCCCTGGCATAAGCCCCTGGCCACCTGGCCCGAGGACCTGCTGGCCAACCTGCCGCGAGGCATCTCCCGCCACGTGGTGCGTTTTGTGCACGTGGGCGACGAGGTGTACGCCATGAAAGAGATCACCCGTCAGGTGGCCGAGCGCGAGTATGAGATTTTGCGCCGACTGCAGAAGCTTGAGTTGCCGACCGTCACCCCGATTGCCGTGGTCACCGGTCGTCATGACCGCAACGGTGAACCGCTGGAAGCGATTCTGGTCACCCGTCACCTGAAGTTCTCACTGCCGTACCGCGCGCTGTTCGCCCGCAATCTCCAGCCGGATACTGCCGAGCGTTTGATCGACGCCCTTGCCGTGCTGCTGGTTCGCCTGCACTTGGCCGGCTTCTACTGGGGCGATGTGTCGCTGTCGAACGTCCTGTTCCTGCGTGATGCCGACGCGTTTTCCGCCTTCCTGGTGGACGCCGAAACCGGTGATTTGCAGGTGCAGCTTACCGATGGCCAGCGTGAATACGATATCGACCTGGCCCGCACCAACATCATCGGTGAATTGATGGATTTGGCTTCTGGCCGTCTGCTGCCGAGCGACGTGGACGAGATCGAGGTGGGCAACCGTCTGGTCGACCGCTACCACTCGTTGTGGAGCGCCCTGACCGACACCGACAAGTTCGGCCCGGATGAGATGTGGAAGATCGAGCAGCGCGTCAACAAGCTCAACGACCTGGGCTTCGACGTGGACGAGCTGGAGATGAAGACCGCCGAGGACGGCAAGCGCGTGCTGGTCCGCCCGCGTGTGGTGGACGCCGGTTACGCCAACCGCAAGCTGTTGCGTCTCACTGGTTTGGACGTGCAGGAGAACCAGGCCCGCCGCCTGCTCAACGATCTCGATGCCTACCGCGCCTCCACATGGCGTGACGGCGAGGAGCTCGAAATCGTGGCCACCGATTGGATGCGCGAAGTGTACGAGCCAACGGTTCGCATGATTCCGCGTGAGTACCGTTCGCAGATCGAGCCGGCGCAGTTCTTCCACGAGGTGCTTGACCATCGTTGGTTCTTGGCGGAGAAGGCCGGCCACGACGTGCCGATGGGCGAGGCTGTGACCAGCTATATCGAAAACGTCTTGCCGAACTATAAGCTCGATTCCAAGGCGCTTGCCGAACTCAACGAAGAGGCCGATTCCGGCGTCATCGATGATGAGACCACTTACGGCGGCCTGGACGACGACGGCTACAACCCCGACGACGATCCTGACGCGGCGGTGTGGAGCCATTAAGCGGATTTATATATTCGACCCTGTGAACCGCGCCCCGATTGTTGGACTGAAGTAATTCAGATTCGATGATCGGAGGTGCGGTTTCTTATGTGTGTGGATCGCGTGTGCCGTTGACCGTGGGTCGTCTATAATTATTAATTGTTAGGGTAATTAACAATAAGCAGAAAGACGAACCAATGTCTCGCAACGAAGCAACAGACAACACCGTCAGCAGCCTGAACGACGTGTATGCCAGCATCGACGTACTGGTCGATTATGCCGGCAAGCATCTTAACCTTGACCCGCGCGATGCGGATTGGACCCGTAATCGCATTTTTGAACTGTTTGAGCTGGATTCGTACCGCCCGACCGGAGAGACCACAGACGACACCGCGCCGGACGAACTGTTGAGCCGCTTCCGCGAATCATGCGTTGCCGCTGGCCTATTCGAGCCTGAAGAAGGGCCGCGATACGCCGATGTGGTGATGGGTCTGCTGTCCGCCAGCCCGTCCGCTGTACAGGATCGGTTCGTGGCCGTTGAACAATCCAACGATGGTATGGAGGCCATGCGCTGGTTTTACGACTACAGCGTGGCCAACAACTACGTCAAGAAAGCCGTACTCGACAAAAATCCGCGCTTTGATTCGCATGGCGTCACCGTGACCATCAATCTCGCCAAGCCGGAATTCAAGAACATGAAGAAGGCTGCAGCCGGCAATAGCGTGGCGGGTGGCTACCCTTCCTGCACGATATGCCATGAGAACGAAGGTTTCGCGGGCCGTGACAAGCGTACGCTGCGCACAGTGCCGGTCACGCTGGGCGGCGAACCGTGGTTCTGGCAGTTCTCTCCATACGGCTACTTCCACCAGCATGGCATTTGCGTCAACACCGAGCACACGCCTATGCACGTTGACCGCGATACCTTCGGCCATCTGCTGGACTTCGTTGACCGATTCCCCGGCTACTTCCTGGGCTGCAACGCCGCTCTGCCGCGTATCGGCGGATCGGTGCTGGCTCATGATCACTATCAGGGCGGCGGCGAGCATCTGCCCATGCACAAGGCGGCCGCTTGGGCCACATTCCACATGAACGGCTATTCAGATGCCGTGGTTGAGATCCTCGACTGACACCGACAAGTTCGGCCCGGATGAGATGTGGAAGATCGAGCAGCGCGTCAACAAGCTCAACGACCTGGGCTTCGACGTGGACGAGCTGGAGATGAAGACCGCCGAGGACGGCAAGCGCGTGCTGGTCCGCCCGCGTGTGGTGGACGCCGGTTACGCCAACCGCAAGCTGTTGCGTCTCACTGGTTTGGACGTGCAGGAGAACCAGGCCCGCCGCCTGCTCAACGATCTCGATGCCTACCGCGCCTCCACATGGCGTGACGGCGAGGAGCTCGAAATCGTGGCCACCGATTGGATGCGCGAAGTGTACGAGCCAACGGTTCGCATGATTCCGCGTGAGTACCGTTCGCAGATCGAGCCGGCGCAGTTCTTCCACGAGGTGCTTGACCATCGTTGGTTCTTGGCGGAGAAGGCCGGCCACGACGTGCCGATGGGCGAGGCTGTGACCAGCTATATCGAAAACGTCTTGCCGAACTATAAGCTCGATTCCAAGGCGCTTGCCGAACTCAACGAAGAGGCCGATTCCGGCGTCATCGATGATGAGACCACTTACGGCGGCCTGGACGACGACGGCTACAACCCCGACGACGATCCTGACGCGGCGGTGTGGAGCCATTAAGCGGATTTATATATTCGACCCTGTGAACCGCGCCCCGATTGTTGGACTGAAGTAATTCAGATTCGATGATCGGAGGTGCGGTTTCTTATGTGTGTGGATCGCGTGTGCCGTTGACCGTGGGTCGTCTATAATTATTAATTGTTAGGGTAATTAACAATAAGCAGAAAGACGAACCAATGTCTCGCAACGAAGCAACAGACAACACCGTCAGCAGCCTGAACGACGTGTATGCCAGCATCGACGTACTGGTCGATTATGCCGGCAAGCATCTTAACCTTGACCCGCGCGATGCGGATTGGACCCGTAATCGCATTTTTGAACTGTTTGAGCTGGATTCGTACCGCCCGACCGGAGAGACCACAGACGACACCGCGCCGGACGAACTGTTGAGCCGCTTCCGCGAATCATGCGTTGCCGCTGGCCTATTCGAGCCTGAAGAAGGGCCGCGATACGCCGATGTGGTGATGGGTCTGCTGTCCGCCAGCCCGTCCGCTGTACAGGATCGGTTCGTGGCCGTTGAACAATCCAACGATGGTATGGAGGCCATGCGCTGGTTTTACGACTACAGCGTGGCCAACAACTACGTCAAGAAAGCCGTACTCGACAAAAATCCGCGCTTTGATTCGCATGGCGTCACCGTGACCATCAATCTCGCCAAGCCGGAATTCAAGAACATGAAGAAGGCTGCAGCCGGCAATAGCGTGGCGGGTGGCTACCCTTCCTGCACGATATGCCATGAGAACGAAGGTTTCGCGGGCCGTGACAAGCGTACGCTGCGCACAGTGCCGGTCACGCTGGGCGGCGAACCGTGGTTCTGGCAGTTCTCTCCATACGGCTACTTCCACCAGCATGGCATTTGCGTCAACACCGAGCACACGCCTATGCACGTTGACCGCGATACCTTCGGCCATCTGCTGGACTTCGTTGACCGATTCCCCGGCTACTTCCTGGGCTGCAACGCCGCTCTGCCGCGTATCGGCGGATCGGTGCTGGCTCATGATCACTATCAGGGCGGCGGCGAGCATCTGCCCATGCACAAGGCGGCCGCTTGGGCCACATTCCACATGAACGGCTATTCAGATGCCGTGGTTGAGATCCTCGACTG
>OBJO01000047.1_pt1 | contig 58435 bp, 52 predicted proteins | sample 1481741 | NCBI WGS metagenome assembly OBJO01 (sample SAMN06140803, study PRJEB22556) | human gut metagenome | host: Homo sapiens | place: China: Beijing | collected 2014 | reverse complement strand
CCTCGCCAAGCGAATCGAACTTCCATTCGCCGGTGAGATGTTTGAAGGGACCTTCAACGAGACTGATGGTCAGACGTTCGTGCGGCTCAAGCACGTTCCTCGTAGTGAACGTCTTGTGGACGCCACCCATCGCAATTTCGATGCTCGCGATGCGATAACGATTGCCGTCTTCCTCGCCCTCTTCCTTCACGCTCGCACTTTTGCACCACGGCAGGAATTCCGGATAGGCATCGACATCGTTGACAAGATCGAACATCGCCTGCGCGGAGTGCGGCACCAGAGCCTGTTTCTTTACTTCACGCATTTCCGTTCCCGAAAAACTCCAGCATGCCGGTTGCGTTGAGGAAAATCATGATCAATGCGATCGGCGCAAGAAAGCGCGTCAGAAAGCGCCATACGCCGTAACGATACCCCGTACCCATCTCGAATTCTTCGACTGTCGAGCTTTTGCACATAACCCAGCCCGCGAACAACGTGATCAGCAGGCCGCCGAGCGGCAGCATGATGTTCGATGTCAGGTAGTCAAGGTTGTTGAATATGCTGCCGGCGAGGAAGTTGACGTCAGACAACAGGTTGAACGAGAACGCCGTCAACAAACCCAACAGCCACACGATCACGCCGATCAACGCAGCCGCACGCTGGCGTGTCAGCTTGTGATTTTCGACAAGCCGTGCGACGGCGGGTTCGATCAGACCGATGGAAGACGACCACGCAGCGAAGATCAGCAGCACGAAAAACAATGTCCCGAAGACAATGCCGCCGGGCATGTGGCCGAACGCAAGCGGCAGCGTCTTGAACACGAGGCCCGCGCCCTCATCCGGATTCAAACCGTTCAACAACACGATGGGAAAGATCGCCATTCCCGCAAGCAATGCAACGGAAGTATCCGCAAGCACCACCGTGAACGATGTTTCCGCGATGGAGGCATCGTCCGGCAGATAAGCGCCGTAAGCCATGATCGCGCCCATGCCGAGCGACAGAGAGAAAAACGCCTGCCCCATCGCGGCAAGAATCGTCTGCGGCGTGACACGGCTGAAATCCGGCTCGAAAAGATACTTCATGCCCTGCATGAAATAACCGGTCGTCATCGCGTAAACGACGAGCGCGAGCAGCAACAGAAACAGCGCCGGCATGAGATATTTCACGGCCTTCTCGAGGCCCTGCTCAACGCCGCGAGCGACCACATATACCGTCAGCGCGACGAAAACCGTGTGCCAGAAAACAAGTGTCCAGGGATCGGCGACCAGCGCGCTGAAATGGGCAGCCACTTTCGCGGGATCTGCGTCGACAAACGTACCGCTCATGGTGTCGAGCGCATAACTGAACGTCCAACCCGCGATCACGCTGTAATAGGAAAGAATGAGAATGCCGGCGGCCACGCCCATCCAGCCGACCAGTTGCCAGTAAGACCCGCCCGCTTCTTCTTCCGATAACAAGCGCATTGCGTTGATGGGATTGCGACGTCCGCGGCGACCCAGCATCGCTTCCGCCATGAATACGGGAAGACCGATCGCCAACACGCACGCAAGATAAATCAGCACGAACGCACCGCCGCCGTTCGCACCCGTCATGTACGGAAACTTCCAGATATTTCCAAGACCGACAGCGGCGCCGGTAGCGGCGAGAATGAATGCAAGGCGCGAGGACCATTGCCCGTGAAGCGACTGACGACGTGCCATCTGTTCCCCTCTGAGGAGCGGTATCGCCGTTTGATGACGGCAATGCGCGCGTCCTTATGTTAGCTCGGCTGGAAAAGTGCGGGATTTTCCGCCAATTCGATGCAGGTCTCAAGTCACGCCGCGATGCATCGTTCGCCCTTGTTATAATGTCGCCATGGCAAAGGACAAGAAAAACAGCGGCGGCAGCACGATCGCACTCAACAAGCGCGCCCGCCACGATTACTTCATCGAAGAACAGCACGAGGCGGGCCTCGTCCTGCATGGCTGGGAAGCGAAATCGCTGCGTGCTGGACGCGCGAGCATCGTTGAAGCGTACGTCACGCTCAAGGGCGGCGAAGCCTTCCTCATCGGCGCGCAGATCACACCGTTGCCGCAGGCATCCACGCACGTAGTCGCGGATCCGACGCGCACGCGAAAACTGTTATTGCATCGCCGCGAAATCGATCATCTGATCGGTGCCGTGGAGCGTGAAGGCTATACACTGGTGCCGCTCGCGATGTACTGGAAGAAAGGGATGGTGAAGCTTGATGTCGGTCTCGCCAAAGGCAAGAAACAGTACGACAAGCGTGCCACCAAGAAGGAGCAGGACTGGCAGCGGCAGAAGGAACGCCTGCTGAAGCACTAGTTCGACGTGGTTTTGTGAGCGCTGAGGGAAATCACCTGCTGAAATTCAAACTGTCGCCACAATGTCTCAGGTATAATGCGCAGCACGTCGGGGGTGATTTGGCTTCGACGCGGATAGTGAAACTCAAGGTGCATGCCGAGGATGCAGGCTTCCTCGTAAAACCGTCTGCAAATTGTTAGTTGCGAACGACGACAACTACGCTCTGGCGGCCTAAACCCCGCTGGCGGTCGACCGGCTCGGGCCTGAACGGCTGACTCGACTGTAACTTAGCCAGGATAAGCGCAAGTATTGTTCCGCTGCTTGTGTCGAAAACCAAAGGAACTCGCCAGTCGTCTTCCCTGCCCGTCGGGTAGCGCCTGGTCAAACTTAAAGACGCGGATAAGCATGTAGAGCCGAGGGCGGATCATCAGCGGACGCGGGTTCAAGTCCCGCCACCTCCACCAAACGCAAATGAAAAAGGCCACCAATGGTGGCCTTTTTCATTTGTGAACTGTTCGCGACGTCAAGCAACGACCGCAAACTCCTTTTATTACCGCTGCCCGAACAACACCTTTTTCGCGTCCGCCGACATTTCGCGACGCTGATCGGCGAGCACGTTCATCCCGCGCTTCACGGCGTCACGTGCACTGATGCGCTGCTGCCATTCGAGAAGCCTCGGATAATCATTGATATCGACGCCCTGATTCTCGTAATGCAACGTCCAGGGATAGATGGCGATATCCGCAATGGAATATTCCTCGCCGGAAAAATACGGTCCTTTCGAGAGTCGCTCGTCCATGACGCGATAAAGGCGATTCGCTTCATTGCTGTAACGGTCGACGGCGTACTGAATTTTCTGGTTCGCGTAGACAATAAAATGATGCGCCTGTCCGAGCATCGGTCCGACGCCGCCCACCTGGAAGAACAGCCATTCCATTGCTCGATAACGCGACACTGTGTCCTGCGGCAGCAACTTGCCGGTTTTTTCCGCGAGATAAAGCAGAATCGCGCCGGATTCGAACAATGAAAGCTCGCCGTCAGGACCTTGCATGTCGACGAGCGCGGGAATCTTGTTGTTCGGCGAAATGCGCAGAAAGCCCGGTTCGAATTGTGCGCCCTTGCTGATATCGATGGCGTGCACTTCGTAAGGCAGCTCGAGTTCTTCAAGCATGATGTGGACTTTCTGCCCGTTCGGCGTGGCCCACGAATAAAGCTGAAGCGCCGCGTAATCCGCCATCTCGAAACCTCGCATGTTGTAAATTTGAAAAGCTCGGCATACAGGCTAGGCAATAAAAAAGGCCGGGACAGCCCGGCCTTTGACGGAAGCGGAAACACTCACACCCGACTTCCGCCTGGAGCGAGAGGCCGGTCGTATGTCCTTCGTTAATCCTGGCGCATACAGCGACGCACAAACCAGGTGACGAGAAATCCGAAAACAATCAAACCAACGAGCTGCACCAGCCAGTCCGCGCCGAGCCATCCCGTGCCGAAACCATCCGGTTTGCGATTCAGGACGAACGCAGCGCCCGCGATGGCAACGCCCAGCAATCCTTCGCCACCCACAAAACCTGATCCAAGCAGAACGCCGCGATCACGACGTGCGGTGCGTTCTTCCTCGGTCCGCGCGCGGCGCTCAAGCCACAAGCGCAACATGCCGCCGAGAAACAACGGCGTCATGGTGGAAACCGGCAGGTAGACGCCCACCGCGAACGGCAGCGACGGAATACGGAACAACTCGCAGATGACGGCGATTGCCACACCAATGCCGACCAGTCCCCAAGGCAACGACTGATCCAGTACGCCGTCGATCACCAGTTTCATCAAGGTCGCCTGCGGCGCGGGCAGTTCCTTTGTTCCGAAGCCAAAGGTTTCCGCGAGCAGCAGCACTGAAAGACAAACGAACGTTGCGGATGTGAGCACACCGACGAGTTCGCCGATCTGCTGCCGCCGCGGTGTCGCACCGAGCAGGTAACCGGTCTTGAGATCCTGTGACGTATCACCGGCGATGGATGCGGCAATCGCGACCACGCACCCCACCGTCAGTGCCGCGGCCTTGCCGGTAATGTCTGTCCAGCCCATCACGAGAAACACGCCTGCTGTACCGAGCAGTGCCGCGATCGTCATGCCACTCGTCGGGTTGGATGTAACACCAACGAGGCCGACAATGCGTGACGCAACCGTGACGAAGAAAAATGCGAAGACAACCACGCAAAGCGCGGCAGCCGCACGTTGACCGAGACTCTCCAGCGCACCGAACGGCGCTTCGACAAACGCAAGCATCAATGCGACGGCGAGAACGCCGATACCGACCACTTTCAGCGGCAAGTCATTGTCAGTGCGTTTGATTGCGAGTGCATCGTCGGCATTCGCACCAACACGATCTTTCAACTCCGCCGCACCGATGCGAAACGACTCGAGCATCACAGGAATACTTTTCACGAGCGTGATGATGCCGGCCGCCGCCACTGCGCCGGCACCGATGTAACGCACATAACGTGTCCATATCTGCGACGGTGACATTTCGCTGATCAGCAACTGCGTCTCCGGGAACAACGGCAGGGTTCGCGCCTCGCCCCAGTACGCAATTGCAGGAATGATGATGAGCGACGAAAGCAATCCGCCACCGACCATGACGCTCGCGATGCGCGGTCCGAGAATATAGCCGACGCCGAACAACGCGGCGGAAAGGTCCATGCCGACCTGGCCTTTCTTCAGAAACGGAATGGCAACGTGCACGTCGGCGGGAATGACTTTCGCCCACGACGTCAGCGCCTTGAACGCGGCGCCGCCCGCAAGTCCCCAGAAAATATTCTTCGCGTGCCCGCCGCCGACTTCCGTCGCGACCAGCACATGCGCGCACGCCGTTCCCTCGGGATACGGCAGATTGCCGTGCTCGCGCTCGATGAGAAAGCGACGCAAGGGAATCATGAACAACACGCCGATCAGACCGCCGGCCATCGCGAGCAACGTCATCTGCAACAGTGACGGCGACAATCCCCAGAGAAACAACGCGGGCAGTGTGAAAATCACGCCGCTCGCGACTGAGCTCGATGCGGAACCGATCGTCTGCGAGAGATTCGCTTCAAGAATGTTCGAGCCGACGCCGAATCGGCGCAACGCCTGGAAGGCCGCAACGGTCATGACCGCAACAGGAATCGACGTGCTGATCGTGAGTCCCGCGCGCAATCCGAGATAGGCATTTGCGGCACCGAACACGATGCCGAACAGAATGCCGAAGAACAACGACTTGATCGTGAATTCGACCGGCGATTCGGTTGCCGGCACATAAGGCGCATAGGTTTCGCCCGGTCTGAGCGCGCGATGAGCGTTGTCGGCCAGGCCGCGACGTGCTTCCATTGTGATCTCCCCGAAGGCTCGCGCCAGTCAAGCTCGACCGGCAAACCGCAGCAGGTTACCGCAGCGAAGGCGAAGCTCCAAAAAAAAAGGCCCTCGCAAGCGAGGGCCGTTTCATTACAGCAACGTCAAACAGCGATCAGTTCACCGCAGCAGCTGCGTTCACCGCGCCGTTTCCATGCACGTCATCATTCTTCTTGCGCCCATAGTCCGTCGCAGTGCGTTCAAGTTCACGAACAACGGCATCAGGATCCATGCTGCCGCCGTTCTTGCCGATGATCAGCGCCGCCACACCTGCAGCGTGCGGTGATGCCATCGAGGTACCCGCCGACCAGCCCCAGCCACCGCTGATGGTGGAGAACACCAGATCGAACACCCAGCAGGACTGCAGAACGCCGCCCACGATGCAAAGCTCATTGCCCGGATAGACAGAGTCGCCACCCGGAGCGCTGAACTGGACGCCGGTCTTGCCGTAGTTGGAGTACGAAGCCAGATTATCGAACGAAGCGTTGAACGGGTTCACCGCCCAGCCGATCGGCGCAGTCGCGGAAATCGACTGCACGTTCTTGAGCTCCGCCGGTACTTTCACGTCACTCTTGTTGTGATCGAGATCGGTGGCTTCATTGCCGGCGGACGAGATGATCGTTACACCCGCGTTATAGGCATAGTCCGCGGCACGCTGGAGCATGGTGAGCAGATGCGCACATTCCCACGCCGGATAATGCACGGTTTCACCGGTCGGATTGCCGTCATCGTCCAGCACGTCAAACGTGCAGTTCTGCGGAATCGTCGCACCCAATGACATGTTGATGACATCGGCGCCAACGTTCGCCGCATGCACCATGCCGGCCGCGATGCTGCCGAACGGGCCGCTGCCGCTGTACTCCGAAAGCACCTTTACAGCGATGATTTCAGCTTCAGGGGCGACACCGATCGTGCCGAACGCGTTATCCGCCGCGGCAATCGTGCCCGCAACATGCGTGCCGTGATTGAAGAAGAAACCCGGACGTACATTCCAGTCCTCGCCGGCGATGAACGAAGCGCTGAGGGCGGCGTTGATGTTCGGAGCGATGTCCGGGTGATCGCCATCGACACCGGAGTCGAGCACCGCGACACGCACGCCGGCGCCACGATAACCGGCGTTCCAGGCACCGGCTGCGTCGATCGCCTGATGCCCCCACTGGATGTCGAAATAGAAATCATCGTCGCCGCTGACCGGCGGATTCGCGTAAGCCTGCTCGAATGACATCGTCACCGGCATGCGCGGCTCGACGAAACGTGCCTCGACGTTCTTCGCGATGCCTTGGAGACCCTTGATGCTCGCGCCCGTCGCGCGGAAATCGCCGTCCGATTCCACGATGGCAAGACCGATCTCGGGAACGAACGTCGTAACGTGTCCTCCGGCGGCCTGCACTTCGGCCGCGAAGTCGGCTGAGAACTTGCTCTTCGCGAGCACAACATAGGATTCAGCAGCGGCGATCGGCGCGGCCAGCAAGCCGACAGCGGCGCAAGTCGCGATAAAGACAGTACGGAGTGAGCGCATGGTTTTCCCCCTTGTACTCAGAAACCCGAAAGTGGGATTTCCACCATCCCCCGACAGTGGATTGTGGGGAGTGTACTCATACAGCAGGAGAAATCCAGTCCGTCAAACCCACGAACGATAAACAACGGGCTCAAGTGATTCGGGTAAAAGTTCCACCGCCGGAAGGATGAATAATAGTGCACCGCGGGAAAAACGAAAAACCCGGTAAACGTAGAAATGCGACGGATTCTCGCGCGCGCGCTCCAGTTCGCGGTGCGACAGGACAAACGGAAATCGGTTGCCGTAGTTCGTCGTCTTGACGCAGATGACACGCTCGCTGCCGTCACCTTCCACCGAACGAATGTCGTAACCGAAACTGTCGCCGAAGGTCTGTGACTGCCACGCGACGTGTTCGATGGAATCCTTCATCCCCGACTCTCGCAGGCGCGCGCGTTCGAAAGCCAGCACAAAACGCTCTCCCGCGACGGCCAGGTTCCGGTTGCGCGCCTCGCGTACGCGATAATCGATTTCGTTCACGCCCACCGGATGCCATGCGGGACGGTTCGAACTGCGAAATTTCGATCGCTCCGGAGTCGCCACCCAATGTGCCTTCGCGTCATCCAGTTCCACGGGAATGCTTGCGGCGGGTGGCACCGCGTCGATCCATAACGCTTCGATCAGTTCCGGATTGGCTTCAATGAAAACGTGCACCGCTTTTTCAAGTGCATCATCGAAGCCTCCCTGGGGCGGAAATCCGTCGGCGAACGGCAGGCCGGTTTCCGCGAGTACCGCGCCGATGTGCCGATGCATGCGGTCAATCTCTCCGGCGTCAGTTTCTCCCAACTCCTTCAGAATGCGATTGCGATGATCCGCCTTGCTGTAAAGCTCACCCTGCAGCTCGGCATCCAGCATGATGAAATAATTCTGTACCAGCACTTCGTTGCGTCGCTCGGGACTCAACCGTTCGACAAACGTATTCGCTGCCGTTTCCTCCGACGCCGTCGCGCGCTTGCGGCGGTCTTCCAGTTCGCGTTCCTTGATCTTCTGCAGACGCGCTTCGCGTTCCTGTCTGAGCCTTTCCTGTTCAGGGATATCTGCGGAAGGCGCGGACGTTTCCTTTGCCGCCGTCTTCGGCTCGCTTTCCTTCTAAACCGCCGGCGCGCTTTTCTGCGCCGCCGGCTTCGGTTTTTGCGCCGGCTTTTCCGGTATTGCCGCATCACCGCGTGCGGCGTTCCAGGCCTGTTCGAGTGCTGCGACCACCGGCTCCGGAAGCTTTACCCCTGATTCGCGAATGTCCCAGACGAACTTGCCGAGCACGGCGCCTGTGAGCGACTGGCGCGACAGCACAACCTTGTCCACCGCGTTTTCAAGCACCGTAAAGCGAACATCGATGACGAGCGTATTTTTTCCGTGGCCTGCATCCTGCACGTCGACATTCGCGGCTTCATAGGAGCCGCGCAAAACCTCGCCGCGCGCGAATATGCCGCGCGGTTCACGTCCCTGCCGGATGAAGTACACGACATCGCCGCTGAATACGCGACGGTTGCTGCCGCAGCTCCACTGCCGTACGACCGGCGCGCCGCGCGCAACCTGCTCGGATTGTTCCTTGATATTGCGCCAGTCCCATTTTGTGGGATCCCAGCTCAGCAGATGGACGGCCATTCCAGTTCAAACCTCGATGAAGACTTCCGCGAAGACTAGGACATTTTTGCGCACCGCGGCCAGCGTCGTTGTCACGCTTTGACGGTAATGAAGATGCACGGGCTCCCGCCGCCTCCTATACTCGCCGCATGCGAAATCCACGTATTGCACCTGTTCTGCCGCTTCTGCTGCTGGCGTTACCGTTTCTCGCCGCGTGTTCGAAGGGCGTTGACTGGTCGGAGCGCGAGCGCGAAAACGCGGCGTATATCCAGGCCTCCTTGCAAGCGACCAGCGCGGCGGCGGAAATCGCCAACAGCGCGGGTTCGGATTCAGAGCTGCTCGCGCGACGTGACCGTCTGCTGCGCGCCTTGCGTGCCGCCCATTTGAACGCCGCGCAGGTAAACGACAGCGTTCTCGACAAACTGCACCCGCAGTTATACGGAAAATTCCGGCTGGGATACCAACGGGCGCTCGCCGCCATGATCCGTGCTTACGAAAACAGTGACGTCGGTGCCGCGCAGAATGCCGCTGCGGATATTCGTGATTTCGTGGACTGGTACCGGCGCGAAAACCATACGTTCCGCTGGTGGGAAGAAGCGATGCCGCGCTGATCGTGTGCGGGAACGCACGCTATCCAATTGACCTCCTTGCACGTCCCCGTTAGTCTTTTCGCGGTTAACCGCCGGGAATATAACAATGACGATGCGAATCACTTTCGATCTCAGCGAACGCGATATTCAGCACTTCAAGCGCATTTCGAAAAATGCGAAGGCACTCGCCAAAGGGGCCAGCGAAAACGAAATCATCGCCGCCGCCGAAAAGCTGCTGAATGATGTGAAGGCGACGAAGGCGCCTGATTTCATCAGCGAGCGACTCAACCGGCTGCAAAGCCTCATCGACATGGTTCGCGATGCGGACTGGAAGCTCGGTGCGCCGGAACGCGAACGGGTCGTGGCGGCGCTCGCCTATTTCTGCGACCCCGAAGATGTCATTCCCGATGCCACACCCGGCTTCGGCTTCCTTGATGACGCCATCATGGTGGAACTCATCACCACGGAGCTGAAGAACGAAATCGAGGCGTACACCGACTTCCGTGAGTATCGGGACCGCGAAAACCACCGGACCGGCCGCGCCAGCGCGAGCCGTGACGAATGGCTCGAAAATCGTCGCAAGGATCTGTTCGAACGCATGCGCCGTCGCAACAAGCGTGATCGTTCCGGCAGCCGCGTCCGCGTCCGCCTGTTCTGATCGTTCGCGGTCACCGAAACCGGTGACCGCGCCGATTCCCGCCCTTGCACGGAGTTTCAATGTCCGAGAACACGCCTGTCCGCGAGCCTTCCATGCTGGATGCGCTTGTACCGGTGATCGGTCTGATCATCATGCTTGCCGCATCCGTTTTCCTGTACGGCGCGGATTCTTCCTATGGCGCGAATCAGATCGCGCTGCTGCTGAGTGCAGGCATCGCTGCGATCGTTGGTCTGAAGAACGGCTTGACGTGGAAAAGCATCGAGGAAGGCATCACGCACGGGATCTCGATTTCGCTCGGCGCGATGCTCATCCTGCTCGCGGTCGGTTCGCTGATCGCGACGTGGATTCTTTCCGGGACGGTTCCGACTCTTATTTATTACGGACTCGCCGTGCTGCACCCGGCGATTTTCTACCCGGCGGCCTGTTTCATCTGCGCGCTCGTCGGTTTGAGCATCGGCAGCTCGTGGACGGTCGCGGGCACGCTTGGCATTGCACTGATCGGCGTTGCCGGAGCAATGGGACTTTCACCGGCCATCACCGCCGGTGCGATCATTTCGGGTGCGTACTTCGGCGACAAGATGTCGCCACTCTCGGATACCACCAACCTCGCACCGGCAGTGGCCGGCAGCGAACTGTTCACGCATATCCGCCACATGATGTGGACGACAGTACCGAGCCTTGTTGTTGCATTGTGTGGATTCACGATCATCGGCGTCATCCAGCACGGCGAAGGCGGTGATGCCAGCTTCGGCAACATGACGGAAATACTCGCCGCGCAGTTCAACCTCGGCTGGCATCTGCTCGTTCCGCTCGCGCTTGTCATGTACATGGCCTACCGGAAGATGCCTGCGTTTCCGACCATGATGATCGGCGCACTCGCCGGCGGCGTGTTCGCGGTGATATTCCAGCCGGATAAAGTCGTCGCGCTCGCGGCGAACGCCGAGCTTTCACGCGGCATGGCGCTGCTTTCCGGCGTATGGATCGCCCTGTTCGACGGCTATGTCGCAAACACCGGCAACGCTGCGGTTGATGGACTGTTGAGCCGCGGCGGCATGAGCAGCATGCTCAACACCGTCTGGCTGATACTTTGCGCGATGACCTACGGCGCCGTGCTCGAGCGCGCAGGCCTGTTGCAGAAACTGCTCGTCGCCGCGCTGCGCCTGGCGAAAAACACCGGTTCGCTCATCGTGACCACGCTGCTGACCTGCGTGGGCGCGAACATCATCGCCGCGGACCAGTACATCGCGATCGTGCTGCCCGGCCGGCTCTACCGTCTGGAATTCCAGCGCCGCAAGCTCGCGCCCGTCAATCTTTCGCGCGCGCTTGAGGACGGCGGCACCATCACTTCCCCGCTGATTCCCTGGAACACCTGCGGCGCATACATGGCCGGCACACTCGGCGTTCCCACTCTCACCTACCTGCCCTTCTGTTTCTTCAATCTCGTCAATCCGCTGCTGGCGGTGGGCTATGCATTCGCAGGATTCAAGATCGAGCCGCTGCACGACGACGACAGCTCCGGGCCTGCTTCCACGCCAACGGCAAATGACGATGAACCACGGGTCGCGCGACACAGCGCCGGATAAGCTTATCGACGCCGCATATGCGCAGACACTGGCGCGATTCAAGGATGAAGTCGCGCGCGGCGAACGGGATGTCGTTGCGGAAATGCCGGAGTACCGCCGGCGTCGGCGTGATTACGCAAGTCTGCTGCGCATGGGGACATTACCCGAAGAAGCGCGCGCACTCGCGGGGCAATTACTGGAAACACATGGAATGAATTTGCGTGACGACGCGCGTCAGGAATTCGAACGCGCTGTTACGCAGATGTTGATTCGCCTGTACGACGCGTTCATCGACAGCACCGCCGATCCCTCTCAAGGCAACAGGTAGAAAACCGCTGCCGCGCCCGCGGCGAGCAAGACCGTTTGCGCCCACCAGCGCCACCCTTTCAAGAGCAGCTGGCCGATGAACGCCCATGCAGCAATCACGGACAGCACGGCGAAAATCGCGGCGTATACCGACAAAGGCCCGAGTTCGCGTTGCAGGCTCGGGTTTTCCGGTGCAAGAAACAGGAAGATGACGAGCGTGACTCCGATGCCGATGAAAATCGACATGCATGACCCCATTATGATTCCGTTAAGCACCGTGATCGGTCGCATCGCTCATCTCCTCCTAATTTGAAGAAAACATCATTGCTGGAACTCGGGTTCGCGAATATGTTCGAATAGCCTTGAAACCCGCCGGAATTATGGCAGAGCAACATCCGAAGCTTCCCGGCCCTATAGAGAGCCTACGAGAACCAATTATGCGTATTACATCCGTCGTTCTGAAGAAGCTCCTCATCCTGCTTCTGGTGCTGCCGGTCAGCGTCATCGGCAAAGATGGCACGACTGAACCGAAGTCGCTCGATCCGCTGCCGCAGCAGGGACTCATCGAGCAGCTCGTTGCGACCTATGCCACGAAACTGCATTACGCGAACCGCGAGCTGAACGACGCATTGTCGGAAGACATTTTCAATCGCTATCTCGATGTGCTCGATCCAAGCAAGATCTATCTGACAGCGGACGACATCAAGTCGTTCGAACAGTACCGCACTCGTATCGACGACGCGCTGAAAAGCGGCAACGTCGAACCCGCGTACGAGATGTATCGCGTACTGCGCGAGCGCGTGCTGGAGCGTATCGCCTATACCGATACGCTGCTCGAAACAAAACCGGATTTCACTCTTGATGAAGCGTTCGAGTTCGATCGCACCGACGCCGAATGGTCGAAGAACACCGCGGTACTGGACGAGTACTGGCGCAAGCGCATAAAGAACGAAACGCTGGGCCTGATCCTCGCGGACAAGAACTGGGACGAAGCGCGCGAGACGTTGCAGAAACGCTACGAGAATTTCCAGCGTCGCGTGACGCAGGTTAACAGTGAAGACGTGTTCGAGCTTTTCATCAACGCGTACGCGCATACGCTTGATCCGCACACGACGTATTTCTCGCCGCGGGATTCGGAAGAATTCGAAATCCGCATGAGCCTTTCGTATGAAGGCATTGGCGCATCGCTGCAGGTCGAAGATGAATACGTCAGCATTGTGCGAATACTGCCAGGCGGTTCCGCTTACCGCGCGGACGAACTCAAACCAAACGATCGCATCACCGGTGTCGGCGAAGGTCCCGAAGGCGAGATGGTCGACGTTGTCGGCTGGCGCCTGGACGATGTCGTCGATCTCATTCGTGGCCCGAAGGACTCGATCGTCCGCTTGCAGGTGCTGCCGGCGGGTGCCGCGCCGGGCAGTAATGAAAAGACCATTCAGCTTGTGCGCAGCGAAATTCAACTCGAAGAACAGGCGGCGCAATCACAGGTCATCGAAGTGGATAACGGTTCGAAACCCATGAAGATGGGCGTCATCACCGTGCCCGCGTTTTACCTCGATTACCGCGCCAAGATGATGGGCGAGGAAAACTACCGCAGCACCACGCGGGATGTTCGCCGTCTCATTGACGAACTCAAGGCGAAGAACGTGGATGGACTGGTGGTCGATCTGCGCGACAACGGCGGTGGCTCGCTGCCGGAAGCGACTGAACTGACCGGATTGTTCATCGACAAGGGTCCGGTCGTGCAGATCCGGTCTTCCGGCGGCAGTCTTGAAGTGGCGGAAGATTCGGATCCGGGCGTCGCCTGGGACGGCCCGCTTGTCGTGCTGGTGAACCGGTTCAGTGCCTCGGCGTCCGAGATCTTTGCCGGCGCGATCCAGGATTATGGCCGCGGTCTTGTCGTCGGTACGACGACGTACGGCAAGGGTACGGTGCAGAACCTGTTCGATCTCAATCGTCATTTCAGCAACGACCTTGATCTTGGCCAGCTGAAAATGACCATCGGCAAGTTTTACCGTGTGACGGGCAGCAGCACGCAGCATCGCGGCGTCGAGCCGGATATCACCCTGCCCTCCGCCATTGATCCCGGCGAATTCGGCGAAAGCGCGGCGCAAACAGCGCTGCCCTGGGATGAAATACCGCCGGCTCGCAAGATCGATGAAGTCCACGTACGCGCGGTTGATGTATTGCCTGAGCTGCAGGCCGAGATCAACAAGCGCCAGGCGAACGATGAACTCTTCCAGCTTTATCTGACGGACGTCGATGAAACCCTGGAGTTGCGCAATCAGAAAGTGGTATCGCTGAACCTTGAGGAACGGCAGGCCGAACGCACGGCGCTCGATGCGCAGTCCTTGGCGAGGATCAACCAGCGTCGCGCGGCACTGGGAATGGAATCGGTGGAATCACTGGAAGCGGCTGCAGAAGCGGAGGAAGAGGAGTATGACCTTCTGCTGCATGAAGCGGCGCGGATACTCGCGGATTACCTCGCGGAGCTCACGCCGAGAGACAGCGACGAACGGCTGGCGGCGAATTCGAGCTCGTAACTCCTGCCCGCTCACAAGAAACCCCGGCGTTTGCCGGGGTTTTTTCGTTATGAAACAGTAACTTGATAAAGACCTGGAAAAAACGTGAAGCACCGATTGCCTTCTGGGTTTTTACTGTTATACTTAACTACAACACTAGCATGATAAACGGGCTGTAACGGTAGCTTCGGTTACCGGAAACAACCACAGTATTTGACAGAATTTCAGAGGCTTGTCCCGGTCAAAGCCTCAATGCCAACCGAGGAATAACGCAATGGCTAGCAAAACTGGATTTTTCGCCTTCAGAACCGTCCTGCTGACGGCGGGCCTGGTCATGGGATTGACCGCCTGCAATCAGGGCGAGGGCGATAACGCGCAAGCCGAAGCCGACAAGGACGAAGAGATCGCCATTCCCGTCGAGATCGCCGCTGCGCATCGTGGCGCGGTCAGTGCCTTTTACAGCGGCACTTCGACACTGGAAGCCGAGCACGACGCGGAAGTCGTCGCCAAAGTGAACGGCGTTGTCGAGCAACTGTTCGTCGAAGAAGGCCAGCGTGTGAAGGCCGGGCAGATCATGGCGAAAATCGACGACGACCGTCTGCGCCTCGAAGTCGACCGCGCCGAAGCCAACCTCGCGAAACTCGAACAGGAATACCGTCGCAACAAACAGCTGCATGAAAAGCAGCTCGTCAGCGCGGAGGCGTACGAGCGCCTGACTTTCGAAATGGATGCGATGCGTGCGGAACTTGCGCTTGCACGCCTGCAGCTTGACTACACGGAAATTCGCGCGCCCTTCGACGGCATCGTCGCGAAGCGTCACGTCAAGCTCGGCAACATGCTGGAACAGAACGCACCGGCCTTTCGCGTGACGACCTACGATCCGCTGATCGCCAAGCTGTACGTTCCCGAGCGTGAGCTGAACAAGCTCGCGAGCGAACAGTACGCCGAGCTGCGCGTGGACGCGCTCCCCGGCCAGAAATTCGCCGGTGTCGTTGATCGCGTGAGTCCCGTGATCGACGCCGAAACCGGCACATTCAGCGTGACGATCTCTGTCAGCGACACCGACGGCAAGCTCAAGCCGGGCATGTTCGGTCGCGTCAGCATCATCTACGACCGGCACGAAGACGCCGTACTCGTGCCGCGTTCCGCCGTGGTTACGGAAGATGCGAAAAGCACGATTTTCGTCGTGCGTGACGGGCATGCGCAGCGCCAGATCGTGAAGACGGGTTACACCAACAACGGTTCCATTGAAATCATTGAAGGCATCGAATCCGGCGATCAGGTGATCACCGTCGGGCAGAACAGCCTCAAGGATGGCGCGCGCGTCGCGATCACCAACAGCGACAGCATGCCGGATACGACGCTGGCCGAATCGGAAGAAAAAGTTGCGGTTGCAACGCAGTAAGCACGATTGATTAAGGAGAGAACGTCATGCAAAAGCTCGCTCACATCCTGATCTTCACGATTGCGCTGCTCGCCCTGCCCGCGCTCGCGCACGACACACCGAATTGCGACGCGCTCGACCGCAGCCACGGCGATAACCACGACGGCTTCGAGAGCGATCCGGATATCGACTTCGAAAACGGTAACGTCATTTTTCGCAGGAACGGCGAAAACATCATGATGATCACCGAAGAACGCGAACTCTATCTGCACGGCGAACGCGTCGCGCTCGATGCGCGCGGACGCGAACTCACCGACCAGTATTACCTCGCGCTCGAACAGTTCACGGATGACGTGCTTGATCTCGCCGGCGATGCGGCCGGGCTCGGGATTTCGGCAGCGGTGGAAGCGCTTGCGGCAGTGTTCACGGGTTCCGAAGAAACCGAAGCGTTCGAAAAGCGGATTGAAGCGCGCGCACGCGACGTGGAAAAACAGGCGGACAAGATGTGCGTCGGCCTGCAAGGCATTCTTCGTATCGAACAGGAAATGCAGACGATGATCCCGGGATTCCAACCGGTGATGTTTCCCGAGATCGTGACGACCTGAACGGGGCGCCGGACGTTGATCGAGCACGGCGCGTGTTGAACGACCGCGCCACATCCGGCTCCGCATAAATATAAAAGTAAATCAGCAGGACCTTCCATGAAAATCGTCGACGTTGCCACCGACCGCCGTGTCACCATCTTCATGATCACGCTCGCCGTGATCATCTTCGGGTTCGTCAGTTTTGATCGTCTGCGCGTCAACCTGCTGCCGGAACTCGCCTACCCCACCATCACCGTACGCACCGAGCTCAACGGCGCGGCGCCGCTCGAAATCGAAAACCTCGTGACAAAACCGATCGAGGAATCGGTCGGCACGATCAAGGGGCTTCGCAACGTGCGTTCCGTCTCGCGCTCGGGCCAGTCGGATGTGACGCTGGAGTTCCTGTGGGGCACAAGCATGGATTACGCGGGCGTGGACATCCGCGAGAAGCTGGACACGCTGACGTTACCGCTCGATGTCGAACGTCCCGTGTTGCTGCGCTTCGATCCATCCACGGAACCGGTGATGCGCTTCGGCTTCAACTACAAGCCGGACGCAGATATCGACATGCCGGCCGAAGAACAGCTCAAGGCGCTGCGACGCTTCGCGGACGAACAGTTGCTGAAGGAAATGGAATCGATCGAAGGTGTCGCCGCGGTCAAGGCGAGCGGCGGTCTCGAGGACGAAATCCAGATTCTCGTCGACGAGGAAAAACTTGCGCAGCTGAATCTTGCGATCGGCGAAATCGCGGATCGTCTGCGCGCCGAGAACGTGAATCTGTCGGGTGGACGCCTGGAAGAAGGCGGACAGCAATTCCTCGTGCGCACCATCAACGAATTCGAATCCGTCGACGAGATCGCGAATTCCATCGTCGCCACACGCGATGGTCGTCCGGTCTATCTGCGCGATGTCGCGAACGTCGTGCAGGGTTACAAGGAACGTGAAGCGATCACGCGCATCAACGGTCAGGAATCCGTCGAGATCGCGATCTACAAGGAAGGCGACGCGAACAGCGTCTCGGTCGCGCGCAACATCGAACAGCGGCTTTTGCAGGTCCGCGAGCAATTGCCGGAAACGATGACGCTCGACAAGGTTTACGACCAGTCGATATTCATTTCACAGGCGATCGACGAAGTCGTGAACGCGGCGATTTTCGGCGGCATTCTCGCGATGCTGGTGATCTACCTGTTCCTGAGAAATTTCTGGGCGACAGTCATCATTTCCGTTGCCATTCCAATCTCCGTCATCGGTACCTTCGTCGCGATGTTCATGATGGACATCAGTCTCAATATCATGTCGCTCGGTGGCATCGCACTGGCGGTGGGACTGCTTGTCGACAATGCCATCGTGACGCTGGACAACGTGTCGCGGCACCGAGAACAGCTGGGCAAGAGCATCGTTGACGCGGCTCGCGACGGTACCAGCGAAGTCGGCACCGCGATTACCGCATCCACACTGACAACCATCGCGGTGTTCTTCCCGCTGGTCTTCGTGCAGGGTATCGCCGGGCAGTTGTTCGGTGATCAGGCGTGGACAATCACCTTTGCGCTGATCTTCTCGCTGCTGGTGGCGCTGACGCTGATCCCGATGCTCTCCGCGCTGGCGGCACCCAGCCGTCATAATCCCGAAACCGCCGATGAACTCGTGATGCCGGCGGAAAAGCCGCGCAACCGGTTTCTGCGCGGCTTGTGGTACTTGCGGCGCGGGATCAAAACCTTCTTCACGTGGATCGCATTCGGCATTTCCTGGATTCTGATTCGCTCAGGACGCGTGTTCAGCGTTATCGGCCGCACGGTGTTCCACTTCCCCGTTCTCGGCTTCCAGTGGCTGTACCGCAAGGCCGACGAAATTTATCAGCCGGTGCTCGCCTGGTCGCTGGATCATCGCGTCACCGTGCTCGGCATCGCGCTCGCGATGTTTCTCGGTTCGCTCGCGCTCGTGCCACGACTCGGCGTCGAACTGATTCCGCAGCTTTCTCAAGGTGAGTTTTACGTCGATGTGCGTCTGCCGCCGGGCACACCGCTGGAGGAGACCGGCGACATGGTGCGCACACTCAGTGAAAAGGCGGGCGAAATTCCCGGTGTGGAGACGACGTATTCGGTCGCGGGCACGGGTAACCGTCTGGATGCGAATCCGACCGAGTCCGGCGAGAACACCGGCAAGGTCAACATTGTTCTCGCCGACGGTGCGACACGTGCGGACGAAGAACGCGTAATGGCCGCGCTGCGCGAAACACTCGCGATGCAACCCGGCGTCGAATACAAATTCGGTCGGCCGGAGCTGTTCACTTTCAGCACGCCGCTTGAGATCGAACTCATCGACTACGACCTGAAGTCGTTGGAGCGCGCGAGTGCGATGGTGACTGCAGCGCTTGCGAATTCCGACCGTTACGCTGACGTGAAATCCACGGTGGAGGAAGGTCATCCGGAAATCCAGATTCGCTTCGATCACGAACGGGCCGCACGCCTCGGGTTGGTGGTCAGCGAAATCGCCGATACGGTGGTCAGCAAGATCCGCGGCGAAGTCGCGACACGTTATTCGTGGCGCGATCGCAAGATCGACGTGCTGGTGCGTAACAAGGAAGAACAACGGGCGTCCATTCAGGAAATTCGCGATTTGATCGTCAATCCGGAAAGCGCACGTCCCGTGCCGTTGTCCGCGGTCGCCGATGTCGATGTCGCGACGGGACCGAGCGAGATCCGCCGTCGCGCTCAGGAACGTGTCGCGGTGATTTCGGCAAATCTCAATTACGGAGATCTCGGCAGCGCGGTCGCGGAAATCGAGACGACGCTCGCATCCCTGCCCTTGCCGCCGACCGTCACGACGCGCGTCACCGGACAAAGCGAGGACATGGAGAACTCCTTCCGTTCGATGCAGTTCGCTCTGGCGCTCGCGGTGTTCCTTGTCTATCTGGTCATGGCGTCGCAGTTCGAATCATTGCTGCATCCGTTCGTCATCCTGTTCACCATTCCGCTCGCACTGGTGGGCGCGGTGTTCGCGTTGTGGATCACAAGCTCCACGGTGAGCGTCGTCGTTTTCATCGGTTTGATGATGCTTGCCGGCATTGTCGTGAACAACGCGATCGTGTTGATCGACATGATCAATCAGTTGCGTGCGAGCGGCACGTCACGTAGTGAAGCGATCATGGAAGCGGGTCGCGCACGGCTGCGGCCCATCATCATGACCATGCTTACCACCGTGCTCGGCCTGCTGCCGATGGCTGTCGGTATCGGTGAAGGCGGCGAAATCCGCGCACCCATGGCGATCACCGTGATCGGCGGTTTGCTGGTATCCACTCTGTTGACGCTCGTCGTCATACCGGTGATGTACATGGTGATGGATCGTTCGCGCGAAGCAGCCGTCGCGCTGATCGCGGCACGTCAGAACTGAGCGGAGAACCTCATCATGAGACTTACTGAAATCTCGCTCCGTCGGCCGATCACAGTGATCATGCTGTTTATCAGTCTGTCCGCCTTCGGTGTCATTTCCGCGCGCCTGTTACCGCTTGAACAGTGGCCGGAGATCCAGTTCCCCGGAACGTTTATCCAGGTTCCCTACCAGGGTTCGTCACCGGAAGAAGTCGAGCGGCTGATCACGCGCCCCATTGAAGAAGCGCTTGCGACAATGAGCGGTATTCAGCGCATGCGTTCGACATCATCAAGAGACAGCGCGGAAATCGGTCTGTTCTTCGGCTGGGATGTGGACGCAGCCGTCAAGGGCATGGAGGTGATGGACAAGATCGATTCCATTCGTCACACGTTGCCCGATGACGTCGATCGCATCTTCGTGTTCCGCGGATCCACCAACGATCAGCCTGTTCTGGTGTTGCGCCTGTCCAGCGAACATATCGATCTTGCGAACTCCTATGACCTGCTCGAACGGAATCTGAAACGTCGCATCGAACGTCTTGATGGCGTCTCGCAGGTGCGTCTGGAAGGTGTGGAGCCGTGGGAAATACGCATCGAGCTTCTGCCTGCGCGACTCGCCGCGCATGGCGTTCCGATAGCCGAGATCACGCAAGTTCTGCAGCGCGCGAATTTCTCGGTGACAGCCGGCGAGATTACTGACCAGGGACGCCGTTTGCGCGTTCATCCGAAAGGCGAGTTTGAATCCGTCGACGACGTTCGCGATCTGCTGATCCGTCCCAACCTGCGCGTTTCCGATGTCGCTGAGGTTACGTTCACCAGTCGCGAACGCAACTACGGCCGCCACCTCGATCAGACTTACGCCATCGGTCTTTCCATCTCGAAAGAGACCGGCGCGAACATGGTCGAAGTTGCCGACCGTGTCATTGCCGAGATCAACAAGATCAGCGAACTGCCGCAGATGCGCGGCATCAAGATGTTCTTTCTGGACAACGCCGCCGACAGCGTGAAGCAATCGCTTTCCGATCTCATGATGGCGGGCGCAGTCGGCGCGCTGCTTTCGCTGCTGGTGCTGTACCTGTTCCTGCGCCAGATGGCGACAACGCTCACCGTCACACTTGCGGTACCGTTCTCTCTCACCATCACACTGGCGGCGATGTATTTCTTCGGCGTCTCGCTGAACATTCTCAGCATGATGGGATTGATGCTCGCCATCGGCATGCTGGTCGATAACGCCGTGGTCGTTTCCGAAAACATTTTCCGTCGCAAGCAGATGGAACCGGACAACCCCGTCGGTGCGACGTTACGTGGCGTTCGTGAAGTTGCAACCGCCGTAACCGCAGGTACGTTGACGACGGTCATTGTCTTTCTGCCGGTCGTGTTCGGCGAGAAAATCGATATCACCGTCTTCCTTGAACACGTCGCCATAACGATCATCGTCTCGCTGGTGGCGTCGCTGTTCATCTCCCTGACGATCATCCCGATGGTCGCTTCGCGCATCACCGTACCACCGTCGCGGCCGGGTGGTCTGATGAATCGCCTGCGGGATCGCTACCTGCGCTTCCTGCCCTGGTCGCTTCACCACCGCGCGTTCATTTTCTGCATGGCAATTCTTGTTCTTGTTGCCGGCGTCGCACTGATGGCGTCACCATTGGTGAAGAAAGACATGTTCCCGCAGGACACCGAGCGGCGTCTTTTCATGCAGTACAACCTTGATGGCGCGTACTCACTTGAGCGCGTGGAAGAAGTCGTCAATCGCATCGAAGACTATCTTTACGCCAACAAGGACAACTTCGAAATCAATTCCGTCTACAGCTACTTTGACACTGGCGAAGCACAATCGACCATTCTGCTGAAGGAAGCGGAGGACGGCGCGGAAAAATCCGTGGAGGAAATCAAGGAAGCAATCCGAAAGGATCTGCCCGAGATCATCATCGGCAAACCGAGTTTCGATTTCAATCAGTCCGGTAACGAAGATGGCATCAGCGTGCAGCTGATGGGGGAATCGAGCGACGTGCTTTTTGCCATCGGTGATGATGTCGCGAGAATTCTGGAAAGTGCGGAAGGTCTGACGGATGTTCGTCCTGATACCAGCGGCGGGGACCTTGAGCTCCAGGTAACGGTAGATCGTGATCGCGCGCTTCACTACGGCTTGTCATCCCAGGAGGTCGCACAGGCGATCGCCGTTGCGATGCGCGGTCAGAACCTGCGTGAATTCCGCGGCACTTCCGGCGAGATCGGCGTGAAGATCGAATTTCACGGTCGCGAAGACCGGACAATCGCCGATCTCGAAAACCTCCCCTTGTTCACCGCGTCCGGCCAGCGTATTCCGCTGTCCGCGCTCGCCGATTTCGAGATCCGGCAGGGACCCGCGCGCATTGTCCGTCTTGATCGCGCCACGTCCATTTCACTGCGCGCCGGTCTTGAGAAAGACGCGACCATGGACGAAGTGCGGCCGCGCATCGAAAATCTCATGAACGCCGTCGATCTTCCCGCCGGTTATCGCTGGAGCTTCGGACGCGGTTTCGATCGCAGCGACCAGACCGAGAACATCATGCTGCAGAACATGCTGCTCGCGGTGGTGCTGATTCTGATTGTCATGGCTGCTTTGTTTGAAGCCATCCTGCAACCGCTCGGCATCCTGCTCAGCATCGTGTTCTCCATCGTCGGCGTGTTCTTCTTTTTCGCGATCACGGGCACCGCGTTCTCGTTCATGGCGATGATCGGAATACTCATCCTGATGGGCGTCGTCGTGAACAACGGCATCGTGATGGTCGATCACGTCAACAATCTGCGCCGCGAAGGTGTCGCGCGTTTCGACGCAATCGTACAGGGCTGCAGTGATCGGCTGCGGCCGATTCTGATGACGGTTTCAACGACGGTCGTCGGGCTCGCGCCGCTCGCCGTGAGCACCACGCAGGTCGGTGGCGGCGGCCCCGCCTACTTTCCGATGGCGCGCGCCATCATCGGCGGACTGCTGTTCTCGACCATCGTGACGTTGATCGTGCTGCCGGCGGTTTACGTGCTCCTCGACGATCTCGGACGTTGGGGAAGAAGAACCTGGCGAACGGCGCGCGGACTGCCTGCGACCGAGGCCGCATAGAAAAACCAACTGTCGACTTCAATCGTTCAAGAGCGCCAGACAAAGGCCCGTTCAATACATGGGGAGTATTGCAATGACAAACGGCATTGCCACGACGTCTGAAATAACGAAACCTGCACCGACAGCCGTGCGGCTAAACACGACGGCGGATAAAGCGTTGAAAGCGGCAGCCGAGTTCTGGTTCGTGACAGCGGTCATCGGTCAGTGGATCTTCGCGTATTACATTGCGTTCTTCTATGGCGGTTCGGCGCTGCGCGGAGATTTTGCAGCGTGGAACCAAGTTCTCTCTCACGGCTTCGTACCCGGCGACACCATGGGTAATTTCGCCGTGGGCGCCCACCTGTTGCTGGCCGTGGTCATCATTGTCGGCGGACCGCTGCAGCTCGTGCCGAAAGTCAGGACAAGTGCTCCGACCTTTCACCGCTGGAACGGACGGCTGTACATGCTGACCGCGTTCATTCTCAGCCTCGGCGGAATATACATGGTCTTGACGCGCGGCACCGTGGGCGACATTAGCCAACACGTCGCGGTGATCATCAACGGAATTCTGATCATGCTGTTCGCCATCACGGCGTTGCGTCATGCAATGGCGCGCGACATCAGAACGCATCGGCGCTGGGCATTGCGCCTGTTCCTGGCCGTTAGCGGCGTGTGGTTCTTCAGGGTCGGAATCATGTTGTGGCTGTTGATCCATCAGCGGCCCGTCGGCTTTGATCCGCAGACATTTACCGGCCCGTTCCTGACATTCCTTGCTTTTGCGCAATACCTTCTGCCGCTCGCCATTCTGCAGATGTATTTCTACGCGCGGGATAAGGGCACTGTCACCGGCCGGCTGATCATGGCAGGCAGCCTGATCGTGGTGACCGTCGCAATGGGCGCCGGCATCTTTGCGGCCACCATGGGCATGTGGATGCCCCGCCTCTAGATCAGGCTTTCGCGATACTCGAATAGATGTTCGAAAAAAAGGCCGCGAATGCGGCCTTTTTCATTCAATGAACGCGTTTATCCCGTCTGCTTTTCGCCCAACAGCAATTCGTCCACGTTCCAGTATCCCTGCTCAAGCACGTTGACCAGCAGATCGCCACGTACGGAATCGATCGCCTGAGCCGAACTTCCGAGCGCGAGCGTGATGCGACTCAATGTATGGGATTCCGGAACGGTATCGCCATTGCCCGAGAACTGGACGTTCTGACGCAAGTGATCGCTGCGTCGCTTCAGGCGTTCCGCGCGCTTGTCGTCCGCCTTCAGTTTCACGAACGCATCACGGATGGGTTTCTCCATCGCGAGACATTCCTGCGGAGTACCGTAACGGCTCTCGCCAGGATGTTTTTCCTGTGTGGCGCGCGCGAGTGTGGCGAGATCGTTCTCGCTGAAATGGATATAAAGGTACTGCGCGAGTGCGATCAACTGGATATTGACCTCGCGCTTCGCCGCGACACTGAGTCCGGTGAATGCGGGCGGTTCGCGATCACGCACCCGCTCGAGTTCGACAAGACACTCATCACGCTGCGCGACAACCGGCGCGACCTGTTCTTCCGCACTCGTGATTTCGTCGGTGAGTTTCCTGCGCCGGAAGTAATGCCAGAACTTGTCGCTGCGCCTCAGCCGCTCCTGCAGCGTCTTGAGATTCGCGGCCATCTCCTGATAGATGGAATCCAGCTGCGCGAATTTCTTTTCAAGCTGACGCTGCTGTTCGACAGCGTTGGCCTTGAAGTTTTCCAGCAGTTTCTGCTTCTCGAGTTGTTCGAACTTCTCGACCAGATCCGCGCGACGCTGTTCGATCAGATCGCGGCTGCGCTTCCATAGCGCGTCGAGTTGATAGTAGATGACGGCGTTCTGCCCGCGCTGTGGATCGGCCAGCATGACCTCCAGTCCGTGCAGCCGTTCGGAATCCCGCGCGTGTTCGGCAGCAAGCCCGGCATGATCTGTCTTGAGCTTTTCAAATTCGCCCAGCGTCTTGCCGAACTCGCGCTTCAGCTGATTGCGTTTCTCGAACAGCAACAGCAGTTGCCGCTGCTGTTCGTCCAGCGCGTCATCATCCGGCGCGGACTCGCCGCGTCGGAATCGATTCAGCAGACCGCCCTTCTTGCGTTCCGGTGCTTCGGGCATTTTTATCTCCCCGGTGTTCTTTTTTTTGGTGTTGTTTTCAGAAATCGAATGAGTGGCCGCGTTCCAGACAGTACTCCAGCCACTTGTTGAGCAGGATGTTCCGCTGCCAACGCCGTGCCAGTTCGTCCTGCGCGTTCGTCGCAAACCGTCCCAGCAATTGATGCCTGTGATGAATGCGGCGGCAGGACAACGCTTCCGCCAGTTGCGCATCGAAATACAGGCGCACCGTCAGATCGGGATCGGCGTCGGTTTCGCCCGCAAGATCGAAGAAGTACGTCAGACGGAACGTGGTGGTGTAACGCGAGCGTTCTTCGACGCGCAGGTGCAGGTCAAGATCGCCGGGCACCGCGGAAACCACTTCATCCGGCATCTCGCGCATGCGCGCCGGTCCGAGCAGACGTGTGAGGCGTTGCCAGTTGCTTTCGTAAACCGCCATCAGGCCGCGGAAGCTCCCCGGCCGGACCAGTTGCACGCCCTGTTTGTCGATTTCTACCAGCATGATTTTGAGAATAACACAGGCATTTGTCGTCGGAATGGCGTCAGATTCTCAGAAAAAACGCCGCTTGATACCCGTCTCGTGAATGATGGTCGTGGCGATTTCCTCGATGGAACAGTTCGTCGTGTCGATGAAAGGAATGGCCATTTTCCGGTACAGCTCCTCGGCCTGACGCAGTTCCAGATTGACTTGCGCGGACGAGGCATAACGGCTGTCGGGGCGCCGCTCGTTGCGGATCTGCTGCAATCTGCCGGCGTCGATGGTGAGGCCGTAGAGCTTGTGGCGGTGCGGCAGCAGCGGTTCGGGGAAACGCCCTGTTTCAAGGTCTTCCTCCGTCAACGGATAATTGGCGGCGAACAATCCGTAGTGCAGCGCGAGATAAAGACAGGTCGGCGTTTTGCCGGAGCGCGATACGCCGATGAGAACCACGTCGGCGCGTTCGTAGTTGCGCGTCGTGACACCGTCATCGTTGGCGAGCGCGAAGTTCATCGCGTCGATGCGCGTGGTGTATGTCGTGACATCGTGCATGCCGTGCGCACGCCCGGCCGTATGGGAAGACTTCACGCCGAGGTCGCGCTCGAGCGGACCGATGAATGCATCGAAGAAATCAAGGAACAGACAGTTGGCGCTCGCCACCACCTGACGTGCATCGTCAGTGATGAGCGTGCTGAACACGACGGGACGTTCACCTTCTTCTTCGGCCGTACGATTGACGCGATCGACAAAAGCCTTCGCCTTGTCTACGGTACTGATGAATGGCACAGTCACCTGCCGGAAGCGCACGCCGTCGAACTGCGTCAGCAGACTGTGTCCCAGCGTTTCGGCGGTGATGCCGGTACGATCCGACACGAAAAAGATGGTACGGGATTTTTCCATCGCTTCAGAACTCCTTGATCCGCATGAACTGTCTGCATCGGCCTCAAAAGGCGCCGGTACGGGAAAAGTTTAAACCGCAACGCGAACGTGGGCCGCGCTGGCAACATAGCAGGACGGAGCGCCACGAAGAAACCGACGCGTTCATCTATCCGTCGGATGCGTGAGCCTCCGGCCAGGAATCGCAAACCGGCGCCGCGCCTCGGTTACAATTCCGCCTTCCATTCCGTGAATCAACCCGGCGCCCGACGGCGCGGGCACCAGGGGGAAAAACGTTGGACAAGTACGTAATCCGGTTCGAAGCCCTCGGCATGAACGACGTCGAGCGGGTCGGCGGCAAAAACGCCTCGCTCGGCGAGATGATTTCGAATCTCGCGAATGCGGGCGTAAAGGTTCCGGGCGGGTTCGCCACAACGGCGCAGGCCTACCGGGATTTCCTGCAGCACGACGGGCTGGCCGGCCGGATCAACGCCGCGCTCGACGATCTCGATGTCGACGACATCCGCAAACTCGCCTCCACGGGCAAACAGATCCGCGAATGGGTGATGGCCACACCCTTCCCTGCGAAGCTTCGTGACGAAGTTAACGAAGCGTATGAGCGGCTGGTGAAGGAGTCCGGTCCCGAGGCGTCCTTCGCGGTCCGCTCCTCGGCAACTGCGGAAGACCTGCCCGACGCCTCGTTTGCCGGGCAGCAGGAAACTTTCCTTAATGTCAAAGGCTTGGATAATATTATTGAGGCGATGCATGAAGTTTTTGCGTCGTTGTTCAACGACCGCGCCATCGCTTATCGCGTCCATCAGGGCTTCGATCACAGCCAGGTGGCGCTGTCCGCCGGCGTCCAGCGCATGGTGCGCTCGGATATCGGCGCTTCGGGCGTCATGTTCACCCTGGACACGGAGTCCGGCTTCCGCGATGCGGTGTTCATCACCTCCGCCTATGGTCTTGGCGAGACTGTTGTCCAGGGCGCCGTGAATCCGGACGAGTTCTATGTTTACAAGCCATCGCTCGCCGCCGGTCGCGAAGCCATCCTGCGGCGCAGCCTGGGCGGCAAGGCCATTCAGATGATCTATTCGGATGAAGCCGGCCACGGACGTTCCACAAAGACCGTTGAGGTTGCGGAGGCGGACCGGAGCCGTTTTTCATTGACGGATGATGAAGTCCAGGCGCTCGCGAAGCAGGCCGTGATCATCGAGAAGCATTACGGCCGTCCGATGGACATCGAGTGGGGCAAGGACGGCAACGACGGCGAGCTGTATGTGCTGCAGGCGCGTCCTGAAACGGTGCAGTCACGTGCGGGCCAGGTGATCGAACGCTACAGTCTCAAGGCCGGCGGCGACGTGCTTGCTGAAGGCCGCGCGATCGGTCAGCGCATCGGCGCCGGTACCGCGAAAGTTCTGAAAACCATCGCCGACATGCATCGCGTCGAACCCGGTGACGTGCTGGTTACCGACATGACCGACCCTGACTGGGAACCGATCATGAAACGCGCTTCCGCGATCGTCACGAATCGCGGCGGTCGCACCTGTCACGCGGCGATCATCGCGCGCGAGCTCGGCATTCCCGCTGTCGTCGGTTGCGGTGACGCGACGGACCGAATCAAGGACGGCGTCGAGGTCACGATTTCCTGCGCCGAGGGTGACACGGGTTACATCTATGACGGCAAGCTCGATTTCGAGAAAAAGGAAATCGCGCTCGACAACATGCCCGACATCCCGCTCAAGGTCATGATGAACGTCGCGAACCCGGACCGTGCCTTCAGCTTCGCCGCCCTGCCTCACCGCGGCATCGGACTCGCGCGCCTGGAATTCATCATCAACGTGATGATCGGTGTGCATCCGAAAGCCTTGATCAATTTCGATCGCATGGAACCGGACATCCAGAAGCAGATCCGCCGGCACATGGCGGGCTACGCCGACCCGGTCAGTTTCTATGTCGACAAGCTTGCCGAAGGCATCGCGACGCTGGCTGCTGCATTCGCGCCGGAACCGGTCATCGTGCGCATGTCGGATTTCAAATCGAACGAATACGCGAACCTGCTCGGCGGCCGACAGTTCGAGCCGCATGAAGAGAATCCGATGATCGGTTACCGCGGCGCATCGCGGTATGTCTCGGAGAATTTCCGCGACTGCTTTGAACTGGAAGTAAAGGCGTTGAAGAAAGTGCGCGAGCAGATGGGGCTGACCAACGTGCAGGTGATGATCCCGTTCGTGCGTACGGTCGATGAAGGCCGCCAGGTCGTCGAACTGCTGGCGAAGAACGGTCTCAAGCGCGGTGAGAACGATCTCAAACTCATCATGATGTGCGAGCTGCCGTCAAACGCACTGCTCGCCGATCAGTTCCTCGAACACTTCGACGGCTTCTCCATCGGGTCGAACGACCTCACGCAGCTCACGCTGGGACTGGATCGCGACTCCGGTCTTATCGCACATCTGTTCGACGAGCGTAACGACGCCGTGAAAGCATTGCTCAGCATGGCGATTCAGGCCTGCAGAAAACACGGCAAATACATCGGCATTTGCGGCCAGGGACCTTCCGATCATCCGGATCTCGCGGAGTGGTTGCTCGAACAGGGCATCGAATCCGTTTCGTTGAATCCGGACACTGTTGTGGAAACCTGGTTGTATCTCGCCGGTCAGAAGGTCTGAGGCCGCAACATCGCGTGGCCTCTATCTTCGACTCGCCAGTCGCGGCAGGCGCTACGAAACGCATTTCACCTTCTGGGGACTGCGGCGACTGATGAAAGCATTCGGTGTCACCGATTACACGTCGGGGATCATCACCGAGCCGGCGCGCTTCGGCTGCGATAACATGATCATACCGGGCTCACGTAAACAACGCGTCGCGCTCAACGTCTCACGCCTCGCTTACTGGCTTATGCCCGGATACCTCTGGCTGTTGTGCAAACCGCGCTGAGAATACGATTCCGGCGTTTCATCCAACTGCCACATTCAAGACCGGAGCGCACGCATGGAAGAAAGAAACGAGCGTCCGACAACCCGCATCGTCACTGTCCACAATCCCGCCACAAGTGAAGCGATCGCGCGCTATCCCGAACTCGATGCGGATGCGTTGCGATCCGTCATCAGGCGCGCACGCGGTGTCCAGCCCGAATGGGCGTCGCTTTCACTCAACGCGCGTCAACATCATGTCGCGCGCATGCGTGAATGGCTTGCGGCAAACGCGGACGAGGCGGCGGCAACGATCCGCCGCTGCACAGGCAAGACCACGCTCGAAGCACTTTCATTCGACGTAACGCCCGCGGTGTTCAGCAACGCGTGGTATTGCAGCCATGCTCGAAAATATCTTTCTTCCGAAAGAATTCCCGTCGGCAACATTCTTCTCGCCAACAAACGCAGTCGTCTCTATCGCCACCCCCAGGGCGTGATCGGCATCATCGCGCCGTGGAATTATCCGCTCGGCATTCCGATGCATGAAATTGTTCCCGCCCTGCTTGCCGGCAACACGGTCGTGTTCAAGACCGCACCGGAAACGATTCCTGTCGGCGAACTCATCGACACCATGTGCAAGGCTGCGGCGCTGCCTGCCGATGTCTTCCACCATGTTGTTGTCGACGGGCCCATATGCGGCGACGTCATGCTGGAAGAGAACGGCGTCGACAAGCTTTTCTTCACGGGCAGCGTGCGGGTCGGAAAGATTCTCGCCGAAAAGGCGGCACGCGCCCTGAAAGACGTTTCACTCGAACTCGGCGGCAAGGACGCCATGATCGTTCTGGACGACGCGAACATCGAGCGCGCCGCACATGGCGCGATATGGGGCGGCATGCAGAACGCGGGACAGGCGTGTGCAGGTGTCGAACGCGTATACGTGCAACGCGCGGTGCACGACGCATTTCTCGCCGAAACCGGATCGCTCGTGAAACGGCTGCGCGCGAAAGGGCCGGACAGCGACGAGAGCGACATCGGCGTCATGACCACGGAACGGCAAGTCGAAACGGTGAAAGCGCACATTGAAGAAGCGTTGCGAGCCGGCGCGAACATTCACGCGAAAAGCAGGATCATGCATGAACACGCGCGGCTGGTCCCGCCCACCGTGCTGACGAACGTACATCACGGCATGCGCATCATGCGCGAGGAGACCTTCGGTCCCGTGATCGGCGTGATGCCGTTCGACAGCGATGACGAAGCCGTAACGCTCGCGAACGATTCCCGCTACGGTCTTACCGCATCAATCTGGTCGCGGAATGCCGCACGCGCCGATCGCATCGCGCGCCATCTTGATGTCGGCGCAATCACCATCAATGACCACGTGATGTCGCACGGCGTGACTGAAACACCCTGGGGCGGCACGAAGGAATCCGGCCTTGGCCGCGGACATGGCCGATTCGCTTTCGAGGCCGTAACGAAACTCAAGGTCATCATTGATGATCGGCTGGCTTTCGCGCCGCGTAATCTGTGGTGGTATCCCTACTCGAAAAACGTTTACGACGCGATGCGGGGCGCAATCGTGGCATTTCATGGTCGCGGTTTCGCGAAACGGTTTTCAGGCCTGCGTCACTTTCTCACCGCGTTACCAGGAATGTTTCGCAAGTTCTGACGCGGCCGACAGCATGTAGGTATAAATGAGTGGCTGACTGCAATACGCGGACAAACGGCATCGACGTCGCGCGTTCGGCATCACAATTCAAAATCAGGTGCGGCCTCATTGTTCGGCCACGAAATCTCCCAGTACCTTGCCCCGGCTTCAGAACATGAACCGGAACAAGTTCCAGGAACAAGGAGATTGTCATGCGCCTGCCGTTTGCCACACTGCTGTTCACACTCCTGCTTGCCGGCAACGCAGCTGCCGCAACCCCTCAGACGGTAACGTTTCCATCCGTTACCGCGGTTGAAACGGGCAACGGCATCGAATTGACGGGCTACCTTTTTGTACCCGAGGGCGCGGGCCCCTTCCCCGCCGTGATTCTCATGCACGGCTGTTCAGGGCTTTATTCCAACAGTTACAAAAACAACGGGCTGTCGGGTCAATATCAAGGCTGGTCAGAGAAATGGCTGTCGCACGGTTACATTGTTCTTCTTGTTGACAGCCTCTGGCCACGGTACGAGACACATCCGGACACCTACATTCCTTATGCACTCCCGAGCGGGGCTTACGATCCTGAAGTCGACTACAGCGAGCAACCGCTGCGGGAATGCAGCAATGGCGAACATGGCATCAACGAAGTTCATCAGCGCGCGTACGATGCGCACGCCGCGAAAGAATTTCTGCTGACGGAATCCGGCGCAAACGTCGATCCCGCGCGCGTGTTCCTGCAGGGATGGTCGCACGGCGCAAGCGCCGCGATGGCCGCGATGCACAGCGCGCATGCCGGTGGCACAACAGAGTTTCGTGCAGCGGTCGTCTCCTATCCCGGTTGCAATGTCTACGGCGCGATGCCGAACGTGCGCCCGACGGCTCCGCTTTTGATACTGCATGCCGAAAACGATCCACTGTACGCCGGCTACTCGTGCGATAACAAACTCGCGAATGCGCAGGCCGACGATAGCTTCGCCGGCTTTTTTGAAATGGCCGTTTACTCCGGCGCCGATCACAGTTTCGAGATCGCCAGCGGTAACGATAACGCTGCCGCGCGTGTTCACGCGCATGCAACGACCGTGGCGTTTTTCGAACACCTTCACACAAACACGCTGCCGCAAGAACCGAAATGGTCGAAGAACTCGCCATTCCTGAGCGCACGCCCGTATGTTCCGTCGCTGCCGCCCGTGCTTGCGCAGAATTCTTCGGACAGCATCGTGATCGCGAATTCCGCGGCGAGCATTGACCTTCAGACGTTGTTCGACTCCCCGCTTGACGCAAATCTCGTGATGACGCTCGCGACGGCGAACGAATTCGTGACCCTCGATGGCGATAATCTGCACATCGATCTCAACGATGTCACGACCGATGATCTGCCGCTGCGGTTCGCGATCGTTATCGCCAATGCTGATGGCCAGCGCGTGCAAATGTTCGAAGTCCAGTCGGGAGATGAAGCATCGAACGTGCTCGTACTCGCAGACAGTCTGAACATCGACGGGAAAAGCGACTTGCAGTTTCCGTCGAACGGAATACTTGCGACCGGCGACGTGCCGCTGGTCGCGCTGCTCGATGGTAACGGCAGCGCGAGCGCTGTTTCGGCGACAGGCCTTCCCGCGGGTTTGATGTTCGAGGCGGGATTATTGACCGGTGACATGACGAACGTCGAATTGCCGTTCAACTTCACTGCACAGATTGCGTTGCCATCGGGAGTCGTTGACCTCAACGTCACAGCAAGCGCGCACCCGACATTGCCGGACACAGCGGTGCTCAACATCAACGGCGTCGGCAACATCAGTGTGTCGAGTGACGACGTGCCGACGGAGTACGCGGATCTGTCCGCGAGCATGACCGCACCGGCACGCGCAATACGTGGCGGGACCGCGAACGTGCTGGTCGGCATCGGCAACAACGGACCCGATACAGCGACAGATGTTTCTATTGCATTGCGCGCGCCTGAGGGCTGGACCATCAACAATGTCGACAATTGCGAGACCGCGGATGTGATCGCTGCATGGCACTGGATATGCAACGTCGACACGCTTGCTGCGGGAACGACGACGAATTCCGATATGACGGTTTCGATACCGGCAACGACGCCGGCGGAAACCGCAACATTCACAATCAGCGTTTCGGCAACTACCAACGATCCGGCGAGTGAGAACAATGCGGATTCCGTGAATGTCGCGCTGGAGAACGTCGAGACGGAACCTCAACCGCAACCAGAACCGCCGGCGGAACCTGCACGATCAAAAAGCGGTGGTGGCGTGACACCGGTCTGGTTGCTGCTTGCCTTGCTCCTGCTCAACCGGCGCCGAACACGATACAACAGCTGATCATCAAACGGGTCGTCCAGTGGACGGCCCGTTTTGCATGGGTTACAAGGTCTTCTTTCCGGGAGATACGATCCATGCAGAAATCGAGCGACTACGATTACATCATTGTCGGTGCCGGTTCCGCCGGCTGCGTGCTCGCAAATCGTCTTTCGGTAGATCCGTCAACCCGCGTGTTGCTGCTCGAAGCGGGCGGTCCCGATCGCAGCCCTTTCATTCACATGCCCGCCGGCCTGCCGAAACTGGTCAACGCACGTCACCTGAACTGGGACTACTACACGGAACCACAAGCGGCGTTGAATGATCGTCGCTTGTGGTGGCCGCGCGGCAAGGTGCTTGGCGGTTGCAGTGCCATCAACGCGATGTGCTACACGCGCGGACAACCCGAAGACTATGACGGATGGGAACGACTCGGCGCTCACGGCTGGGCGTGGAAGGACGTGCTTCACTGGTTTCGCGTCGCTGAAAACAACGAACGTGGCGCGTCAGCATTGCATGGTACCGGTGGTCCGCTGAATGTTGCCGATCTGCGGCATCACAATCCGCTCAGTGATGCATTCATCAGAGCCGCCGAAAGCATCGGTTATGCACGCAATGATGATTTCAATGGCGAGCAACAGGAAGGTGCGGGCCTTTATCAGGTCACGCAGAAGAACGGCCAACGTCACAGCGCCGCGAGCGCCTATCTTCGTCCCGCACGTAAACGCGCCAATCTGCATGTGATTACGGGCGCGTTGGCGATGCGTATCGAAATCAGTGACGGTCACGCACGCGGCGTTCGCTTTCGCATGGGAAGTTCGGAGTATCGCGCCACGGCGTCACACGAAATCCTTTCATGCGGCGGCGCAATCAATTCACCTCAACTCCTGATGCTGTCCGGCATCGGCCCCGCCGAACACCTTGAACGCCACGGCATTCGCGTTGTCGCTGATCTCGCCGGCGTTGGGCGCAATCTGCAGGACCATCTTGATATCTGCACATTGATGGAAGTGCGCCATCCCGTTACCTACGACATGGGTCCGTTGCGCGAGGCCGCGATTGCGCTGGAGTATTTGTTTACACGTCGCGGCATCGGCTCGACGAACGCAGCGGAAGCCGGCGGTTTCATTCGCTCGCCCCTCGCCGCCGACTCGCGGCCTGACATACAACTGCATTTCGTGCCTGCGCTGCTCGACGATCACGGCCGCAATCGTCTGCGAGGACGCGGCATGACCATTCACGCCTGCAACCTGCGCCCGCAAAGCCGCGGCTGGCTGAAACTGAACAGCGCTGATCCTTTCGACAAACCGTTGATCCAGCCGAACTATCTTTCCGTTGAAAAAGACTTCGACGTGCTTGTCGAAGCCGTTGCAATCTCGCGTGACATTTTTCAGGCCGCGCCTTTCGATTCGTGGCGCGGACAGGAAATCAGTCCGGGAAGTGAATTCACGCGCGACGCGGATATACGGAACTTCATTCGTCAGAAAGCTGAAACGATTTATCACCCGGTGGGAAGTTGTCGCATGGGCAGCGATGACGACGCGGTTGTCGATCCGGAGCTGCGTGTGAAAGGTATCGAAGGCTTGCGGGTGGTTGACGCTTCGGTCATGCCGACACTGATCAGTGGCAACACCAACGCACCTGTCATCATGATCGCGGAAAAGGCAGCTGATCTTGTCCTTCGGTCAGCTTCACGGAGCGCGCAGGTCGTTTAAAGATCGTCCGGTATCCAGCGTACCTGATAGAGATCACGGCGGCGATCACGATAATTCTGCACCGCGCCGGCATCGCGCAGTTCTTTCAGTTTCTCGAGATCAAGATCGACAATCAACGTTGTTTCCGTATTCGGCGTGGATTCCGCGGCGATGCCATCATGCGGAAACGCGAAATCGGCGGGCGTGAAGATTGCTGATTGCGAATACTGGATATCGGCGTTTTCCACGCGCGGCAGATTGCCGACGCTGCCGGTAATGGCCACATAGCACTCGTTCTCGATCGCGCGCGCCTGCGCACAACGCTGCACGCGCAGGTAACCGTTCTTGGTATCCACCCAGTACGGCACAAACAACATCTGCATGCCGCGATCCGACAACAATCGCGGCAATTCCGGAAACTCGGCGTCGTAGCAGATCAATATTCCGATCCTGCCTGAGTCCGTGTCGAACACCTGCAGGCGATTGCCGCCACGTGTACCCCAGTACTTCTTTTCATCGGGCGTCGCGTGCAATTTGTATTGACGTTCATAGCTGCCGTCACGACGAAAAAGAAACGCGACGTTGTAGAGACCTGTTTCTTCATAAACGGGCATGCTGCCCGCGACGATATTGATGTTGTAGGAAATCGCGAGTTCCTTGAACTGCTCCACGATTTCTTCCGTGTAATCCGCGAGGCGTCGCATCGCTTCCGCCGGGCTCAACGCGTTGTAGCGTCCCATCAGCGGAGCGTTGAAATACTCGGGGAACAATGCAAAGTCCGCGTTATAGCCCGCCAGCGCGTCAACGAAAAACTCCACCTGCCCCATCAGTTCTTCGACGGATTGCATCGGCCGCATCTGCCACTGCACAGTGCCGACACGAACCGTCGTCTTCGGCGCCGCGATGACGGGCGAATTGCTGTCCTCGTAATGGATGTTGCTCCATTCCAGCACTGTCGCGTAACCCAGGGAATCGCGATCGTCCGGCAGATAATTGCGAATTACGCGCCGTGCCTGAAAATCGTTCGCAAGCTGAAAGCTCAGGATCGGATCGTATATCTCGCGCCGCCTTACCTGCTGCACGTATTCTTCCGGCGACATTTCTTCCGCATGCTTGTGATAACCGGGAATTCTTCCGCCCGCGACAATCGCGCGCAGATTGAGGTTCCGGCACAGCTCCTTGCGCGCGTCGTACAAACGGCGACCAAGCCGCATGCCGCGATACTCGGGATCAACGAACACATCGACACCGTAGAGCACGTCGCCGTTCGGATCGTGCGTCGTGAAATAACCATTCCCCGTGATCTGATCGTAAGTATGCTTGTCGCCGAAGCGAGAGTAATTGACGATGAGTGTCAGGGCCGCGGCAACCACATCACCGTTATCATCGATGCAAAGTTGCCCTTCCGGAAACCGGTTCAGTTGCGCGACGAACTCGTCTTTCGACCAACGGCTGTTATCAAGGCCCGTGTACGCACGTGACATCAACCGGTTGAGTGCGGCGTGATCTTCCGGGCGCAGATTGCGCAAACGCAATCGCGTCTCGTCGTTGGGCTCGTTCCTGTCAGTGTCTTCCGTCATCATGTTCTTTCAGAAGGTTTTCAAAAATTCTATCACGGCCGTCTAGTGCACGATGCAGACTGGCGGCGCCGGCGTACACGTCATGGGCCGCTCTGAAACGCCATGTTCCGCAATCACGATTACCCAGTAGTGAGCGTATTTCGAGTCGGGTTGATGGACATAAGCAAGGCCGAAACGCTGCTGCTTTGCATACATCGAGTCTTCGCCAAGCAGATGTCTGCGATGTGTCGGCGATTGCAGCAGCAATCGCCACGCGCGTTTCGGACGTCCTTCGCCCGCGAGGATGGATTCAATCGAATTGGCAATGCCACCGACATAATACTTGGGCATGAGGTAGCCCGTCGCACGCAGGAGCTCGTTGGGACCGTTCCGCTCCGGTGTTACATGACCGAAGTAATCGCGTGCCGCCATGTCGCTCGCCCGGTCTTTCGCGAATTGCGTCAAATGCGGATCACAGATCAGTGTTTCGCGCCGCTGTTCTTCATGCCCGACAAGAAATTCGGCGAGCTCTCGTTCCTTCTGCGAAAATTCGCATTCACCAAGGTCTTTATCCGTCTCGGCAGCCATCTTCGTACTCGTGACCATGGTTGCGACAATCATCGCGATCCAACCTGCAAATATTCTCGATCCCCGTTTCATCCCGCCCCCTGAAAAACATGCGACTACGACGCGCTGGTGCATCAAGGCGACGGCCGGACCAGAACAGGTGTCCACTCGGTGGTACGACCGAAAAGCGAAATCCCTACGTATCCGCGCACCTTCAATGCTCCGTTCTTCGTCAACCAAAGAATGCACTTGTAGGTTTCTCCGTTCTCGGGATCGTAGATAAGACCGTCTATCCAACGGTCATCGCCGGCGTAACGGAAGCCTTCCATGATCTGAAGTCCTTTAATGGCCCGCTCGCGCAAGGAAGGGTCCGGATTCTCTCGATCCGTTTTAGGTTCACCCGACATGCCGCCTTCGTCATCAACCGGAAAGAACGGCTCCTTCAGCCAGATGATCTTGCCGCTGTAGCCGTCTTCGTCGCGGGAAATTTCGACGTGCGCTTCCGCCTTCTCCGTTGCCCAGACGCCGAGCAGATGATCACCGTCCTCGGCGAGTGCCGATCCCGGCAGCATCAACACCAGTATCAGGAAAGCGAATTGCATGTTCATGACTGTGCAACCTCTCGTCGTATCGAATCGCGCCCGACCCATTTTATCGTGCGCCACATCCGCACTCCCCGTCGTGTCTTCATTCATCAGCAACGACAACACGCACGCGAATCATGAGGATCACTGAGCTTCGTCAACTACCATCGCAAGGTGCGCAGCGTCGGGACTCACCGCGAGTCGCGTGATGTCGCCAGGCAGGTTTTCGAAACGCGCGAACTCCTGCCATTCGTTGCCGTTCCATACATTCAACGCACGGCCGTTTGCGATAACCAGTTTTCCATCGGGCAGGAATATGAAGTCTTCGTTCTCATCAGGCAAGGGCGCGAGCGGTGTTATGCGACGATCGTAAAAATCAAGCCGCTTGATCCAGCGTTTACCATCCGACCCAGGTTCGGTGAACGCGAGACTGCCGGGCATGTCAGGAACCGGTTGAAGACTGCGACCGATGTCCTTGGCGAGCTTGACCACTTCACCGTTACTGCGGTTCCCGACGTGAAGCTCAGCGGGATCGGTCACCATGAACATGGCGACGTCCACGCCATCAAGCCATGCGTGGTAACCCACACCTTCGAGCATTGGAAACAACACTTCGAATTCCGTCTCGCCCGGCGCCAGTGTCCACAACTGCTGAACACCGGAAAGCGAAACGCGGACAACGGAAACTGCGCCTTCCGGCGCAGGTGTCGGTGAATACTCGCTTTCAGGTGTCTGACTGAGGGGAGCCGCGGTGCTGTCCGATAATTCGTAACGCCAGACGTCTGTTTGTCCGGTGTTATCCATCGAAGTGAAGAGAAACGAATGCGCGGTAATGAAATGCGGCTGGTTATCGTAACCGGAACGCGCGGTGAGATTGCGCGGATTCGCAGCATCAACATCCTCATTCTTGATCGAGAGATCCACCAGCCAGACGTCCGTGCCGGGCGGTGCGGGCGCCGCGAATGCAACGTGAATGGGAAGCACTGCAAGAAGTACCAGCGGAATTTTACGCATGTCCAAGAACACCTCGAATGCGGCCTGTTTTCGTCGGTTGTCGTGGCTTAAGAGATCGACACCACTTTATATGGAATCTCGGCGTGCGCGAACTTTCCGTCATTTCGTGACGTCAGTCGACAAGCCAAGGCAAACGGTCGAGATCGGCGTTACCACCCGTGAGCACGATGCCTGCAGCACGTCCGTTCAACGCGCAATCCGGACTCAGCGCAGCGGCAAGGCCCACGGCCGCGGACGGCTCGATCACGATCTTGAGACGCTCCCACGCAAGACGCATCGCTGCAATGATTTCATCATCGGTAACAGTCATGATGTCGTCGACGGTTTTCGTGATGATCTCGAGATTGGGTTTACCGATTGTCGCGCGCAGCCCGTCCGCAATGGTCTGCGGTTGCGTGACCGGCCGGATTTCGCCGGCGAGCAGCGACGCTTTCGCATCCGCCGCGCCCGAGGGCTCAACACCGATAATACGTGTGCTCGGCGACAGCTGTTTTGCAACCGTCGCGCAACCGCTTATCAGTCCGCCACCGCCCAACGGAATCAGCAACACGTCAAGCGGCGGCGCGTCCTCCAGCAGCTCCAGCGCAACCGTGCCCTGCCCGGCCATGACGTCCAAATCCGCGTAGGGATGCACGAGATGCGCACCGGTTTCATCGATGACATGCGCCAACGTGGTTTCACGTCCCTGCATGCTCGGCGGGCAATCGACAATCGTTGCGCCGTATCGCTCGATCGCCGCACGTTTGACCGGATTCGCGCCCTCAGGAACGACAACGTGACAGGGAATTCCGCGCAAGGCTGCCGCCCGTGCGAGCGCGGCGCCATGGTTTCCCGAGGAATGTGTCGCCACGCCTTTCATCGCAACCTCATCGTTCAGCGCGAACACCGCGTTCGCGGCGCCGCGCGCCTTGAACGCGCCCGCACACTGGAAATTCTCGCACTTGAAAAGCAGATGGCCGTCCGCCGCTTTATCAATACTCGTCGCCGACATCAACGGCGTACGTTGCACGTACGGTTTGATGCGTTCCGCGGCGTCATTGATACGTTCCAGCGTAAGTTCATTTCTTCCGTTCAAACGGACTTCTCCCAGACGAGCAGACGGTTATTGGCGGGCATCGCGCAGTCGGCGAGCGGACGTAACGAAGCGTTCGCGGCGAGCGCATGCACGGCCTCGATATCACGGATTCCCATCGCGGAATCGCTGCGATGCAGATGTTGATCAAACGCGGCATTGCTGTCACTTGTCGGTTCGCCCGCGTAATGGAACGGACCGTACAGAACAAAGCGTCCGCCGACTCTCAACATTCCGCTTGCGCCGTCGAACATCTTCACGACAGCGCTCCACGACGTGATGTGCGCGGTGTTTGCACTGAAGATTCCATCCGCGGAAATTTCCGGCCACGTCTTTGTCACATCAAGCGTGCGGGGCGCAGGCAAATTGGCAAGTGCAGCTTCGTTCACGCGAGCGCAAAGATCCTCGTTTTCGATACGATCCGTGCTTATCCATTCAAGCCACGGCATCGCCGACGCGAAATACGCGGCGTGCTGACCCGTCCCGCTGCCGATCTCAACTACCGTCGTTGTGTTTTCGAACAGCGAAAGCAACCGCGCGAGAATCGGCGCCTTGTTTCGTTCGCAGGCTTCCGAGAAAGCGTGACCTGAAACCGGACTCACGTTTATCCCGCGCTTTCGGTCTGGAGGACATCCTCGCGAAACAGGCGCTCGCGGTAGTAACGCAGTTCGACAATTGAATCGCGAATGTCATCGAGCGCCAGGTGCGTGGATTCTTTCGTGACGCCTTTCGCGACTTCCGGCGCCCAGCGCTTGGCCAATTCCTTCAAGGTACTGACGTCGAGATTGCGATAATGAAAGTAGCGCTCGAGCTGCGGCATGCAGCGCGCAAGAAAACGGCGATCCTGACAGATGCTGTTGCCGCACATGGGCGACGAATTCGCAGGAACCCAGTCTTGCAGGAAAGCGAGTGTCCGCGATTGCGCTTCGGCTTCATCCACGCGGCTTTCGCGCACGCGCTGCGTCAGACCGGAACCGCCATGCTGGCGCGTGTTCCATTCATCCATGGCGGCAAGAATGTTGTCTGGCTGATGAATCGCGAGCACTGGCCCTTCCGCAAGAATATTCAGATGCTTGTCGGTGACAATCGTCGCGATCTCGATAATGCAATCGCTCTGCGGATCCAGGCCGGTCATTTCAAGATCGATCCAGATGAGATTTTCCGCGTTCAGGCTCATGTCGCTTCCTTCATCGTTATACGGGACCTGCTTGTCCACGATTCTAGCAGACGTTAGGCTAGACTCCCTCGCGCGCCCTCCCACCGGGAATCGCTTTCGACGTCGGTCCACGGAGACACCATGCACGAATTCACGTATGTCTTTCTTGCGTTTCTCGCGCTCGGATTCGCCTTGCGCGGCTGGTTGAACGTGCGACAGGTCCAGCATGTTCGCGTCCACCGTGACGCCGTGCCTGAAGCGTTCGCCAACGTCGTGCCGCTGGAAGATCATCGGAAAGCCGCCGATTACACCATCGCGAAGGCGCGCCTCGGTCGCTGGGACATGGTGCTTGGCGTTGCCGTGCTGCTGGGGTTCACGCTGGGCGGTGGAATCGACGGGCTCGATCAGCTGTGGCGACAGATCAGCTTGCAGCCTTACGTGCTCGGAACGGTTGTGATTCTCAGCGTGCTGCTGTTGAACGCATTGATCGAGCTGCCGTTGTCCATCTATTCCACGTTTGTCACGGAAGCGCGTTTCGGTTTCAACCGCAGCACACCTGCATTGTTTATCGCCGACCTCGTGAAGGGCCTGTTTCTCATGCTGCTGATCGGTACGCCTTTGCTGCTGTTGACGCTGTGGTTCATGGACGCGACCGGCGCGTACTGGTGGCTGTGGGTATGGGCTCTCTGGATGGCGTTCAGCCTGTTCCTGACGTGGGCGTTCCCGACTTTCATCGCGCCCTTGTTCAACAAGTTCTCACCGCTGGAAGATGCCGCGCTTCGCCAACGCATCGAACAGTTGCTGACGCGCTGCGGATTCCAGAGTTCCGGCATTTTCGTGATGGACGGCTCGAAACGCTCCGCGCATGGCAACGCCTATTTCACCGGCGTGGGTCGCTCGAAGCGCATCGTGTTTTTTGACACCTTGATGAAAGACCTGGACCACGACGAGATCGAAGCTGTGCTCGCGCACGAGCTGGGTCATTTCAAGCGCAAACACATCGTGAAACGCCTCGCTGTCAGCGCAGCGACATCGCTCGTCGCGCTTGCGTTGCTTGGCTGGCTGATCGACAAGCCGTGGTTCTACACGGCGCTCGGCATCTCGACACCGTCAAATCACTCCGCGCTGCTGATCTTCCTCCTGGTGCTGCCGGTGTTCACCTATCCGCTGACACCATTCGGTTCGCTGTTCTCGCGCAAGCACGAGTTCGAAGCCGATGAATTCGCGGTTGAACATGCCGATGCACGGGCGCTGGAAAGTGCGCTGGTCACCCTCTATCGCGAGAATGCGAACACGCTGACGCCGGATCCCGTACATTCAGCGTTCTATGATTCGCATCCACCCGCGCCCATACGCATCCGCCGTCTCCGGGAGCTTCGCACTTGAGTGAAACCCGGCAAGGCCGCGTGATCGTCAACTTCCGCCGTCACTCGGTGGTGGAACAAGCGGATGGCACGCGCATCAACTGCATTCTCAAAGGGCGCAAGCTGAAGCCTGTTGCCGGTGACGAAGTGCTATGGGAAGTGACGGAAGAAGGCGGCGCGATTGTCGATATAAAACCACGTCGTGGCGTGATCGAACGTTACGACTCGGTGCGCGACAAGCAAGTGCTCGCAGCGAACGTGGATCAGGCAGTCGTCGTCAACGCCATCGAACCCGGCACAGACTGGTTCACACTGGACAAGTATCTTGCCGCGACCGAAGCGAATGACATCGAAGCGTTGATCGTGCTGAACAAGATCGATCTTGCGGATGAACAGCAACTGGCGGAACTGGATGAACGTTTCGATGTTTATCGCGCGCTTGATTACCGCATCCGGTTTCTGAGTACGGCGACGAATACCGGAATTGACGAATTCATGCAGACGCTTCACGGCAAGACCAGCATTCTTGTCGGTGCGTCCGGTGTCGGCAAGTCAGCGATCACGCAGCTGCTTTTGCCGGACGAAGACGTGAAGATCGGAGAGATTTCCGCGGCCAGCGGTGAAGGACGCCACACGACAACCGCGACCGTGCTTTACCACCTTCAATCCGATGGACCTCAAAGCGGCGACTTGATCGATTCGCCGGGTGTACGTGAATACCGCCTCTGGCCGATGCCCCCGCGTGAGATTTCACCGTTGTTTCGCGAGATCAAGGCGCTGCAAGGACAGTGCCGTTTCATGGACTGCCTGCACCGCAAGGAACCGGGCTGTGCGGTCAAAGCTGCGGTTGAGAGCGGGAGTATCAACGAGCGACGCTACGCAAGTTATCTCGCGCTTGTCGGAATCATGGAAGAGCAATATAGAAGTTATTGAGAAAGAACGGACAAGATCAGGAGTTCAAGATTTACGAATAAAAATTAAAAAACGTTACTCGCCAACTGAATTCGCTAAATAAAAGCCGCCCTTTCTTCACCCCGGCGGCCAGTTCATCCGCCGCCCGCCAAGTACATGCAGGTGGATGTGAAAAACAGACTGTCCCGCCCCTTCACCGCAGTTCATCACGGTGCGAAATCCTGAGGCGGCGATTCCCTCCTGCGCCGCAACGTCCTTCGCCGCCTGATACAACTTACCCACCAGGGCATCATGTTCGGGTTGAAGATCGTTGATGGTGCTGATGTGCTGCTTCGGAATCACCAGCACGTGCGTCGGCGCCTGAGGATTGATGTCACGGAATGCGAGCACTGAATCGGTTTCCAGCACCGTATCCGGCTTGATCTCGCCGTTGATCATCTTGCAGAACAGACAATCAGTCACATCGCACCTCCGGAAACACTTCGAAAATGATCAACGGAAATCAAGACGTCCGCTGAAAGCATGTGACAGCGTTCCGCCGTCCACGTATTCCAGTTCGCCGCCAAGCGGCACGCCATGCGCGATGCGCGTGACGCGCAAGCCATGGTCACGCGCGAGTTCACCGACGTAATGCGCCGTCGCTTCACCTTCCACCGTGGGATTTGTCGCGAGAATGACTTCCTTGATCTCGCCCTCGCCGAAGCGCTGCTCCAGCCGGTCAAGTCCCAGTTCCTCAGGGCCGATGCCATCGAGTGGCGACAGCCTGCCCATGAGTACGAAGTAATAACCGCGATATCCGGTGTATTGCTCTATCGCCATGACATCAGCCGGGCTTTCGACGACGCAGACAATGCCCGTGTCGCGATTTTTTGACGCGCAAATACCGCAAAGTGCGTCATCGCTCAGCATGCGGCAACGCTCACAATGCCGCACATTCTCACTGGCGTCATTGAGCGCTTCGGCAAGTTCGCGCGAACCCTGCCGGTCACGTTCAAGCAAGTGAAAAGCGATGCGTTGTGCGGATTTCGGTCCGACGCCGGGCATGCAACGCAAAGCCTGGATCAGGCGTTCGACGCGGCGCGAGTAACTCATGTCAGAACGGCAGTTTGAAGCCGGGCGGCAAACCACCCATGCCGCCGGTGAGACCGGCAAATTTCTCTTTCGTGTTTTCTTCGACACGACGTACGGCGTCATTGATCGCCGCAGCAACGAGGTCTTCGAGCATCTCGGCGTCATCCGACAGCATGGAAGGATCGATACGCACCTGTTTCACTTCATGTCGTCCTGTCATGGTGACCTTCACCATGCCGCCGCCCGCACTGCCCTCGACCTCGAGCTGCGCGATTTCTTCCTGCGCGCGCTGCATGCCTTCCTGCAGTTTCTGCGCCTGTTTCATCATGTTGCCGAACCCGCCTTTCATCTTTCGCTCCTTATTTTTGATCCAGCGGCTGCACGCTCTCGGGATCGAGCGACGCGCCGAACATTTCCTGCATGGCCTGTATGTTGGGATCACGCACGATCGAATCGGCCGCCGCCTGCTGTCGAGCGGAACGGCGGCGCGCATCACGCTGTGCGGGCGTTTCCGCCGCAAGTTCGCCGACATGCACCTTGAGTTTCAATTGCTCGCGATAGAAGCGCGACAGTGCGGTCTCAATGCGTTCAATCAGTTTCTCGCTCAACATCTGCGCGTGCTGCGGCGCCAGTGTGACGTGCAACGTGTCACCTTCGCGGCGTTCGTACGCGCAGTTCAACGCAAGTTGTTGCGTGACGCCCTTGAGCCCGAGCGCTTCCACGAGACCGTTCCAGTCGGGATCTTTCCACGGTTGCGGCGACGGCGACGGTGCTTCGGCGATGGGTGCTGCGGAACGTTGCGGATCGGACGACGTGGTTTTCGGCGCAGGCGAATTTTTCGCTGTCGTGTTCGCCGCCGGTACAGCGATGGTTCTTGCTGACGTCGTCGATCGGCCTGGCGATCCATCGGCGGTACTGGCGCCACCGGACGCCGGGCGGAACGCAAGCATGCGCAGCAGCAACATTTCGAACGCCGCGCGTGCATCGGACGCGACACCGATCTCGCGCTGACCGAGCTGCGACACCTGGTAGTAAAGCTGAACATCCTCGGGAGTGATTGCAGCGGCAAGCGCGGCGACCGTATTGCGGTCTTCCCAGTCTTCCGCTCCCTGCGGAACGAGCTGGAATCGTGCAATACGTTGCAGCATGCCGGCCAGTTCTTCGTTGACCATGCGGTAATCCGGTGCCTGCGCGTCCAGCGCATCCAGCGCTTTCAGCACCGCGATCGCGTCACCCGTGGCCAGGCCTTGCAACAGTTCATCAACATGATGGCGCTCTATCGTGCCGAGCATGGCGCGCACTTCGGGCTCGCGCAATGAACCGCCACCGAACGCGATCGCCTGATCAAGCAGGCTGAGTGCGTCGCGCATGCTGCCGTCCGCGGCGCGCGCGAGCAACGGCACTGCTGCGGTTTCGAAAGCGATATTTTCCGCTTCGATCACATGCTTCAGGTGCCCTTCAATAAGACTCGCCGGCATGCGCTTGAGACTGAACTGCAAGCAGCGCGAGAGAATCGTGACCGGCAGCTTCTGCGGATCCGTCGTCGCGAACAGGAATTTCACGTGCGGCGGCGGCTCTTCGAGCGTTTTCAGCAGCGCGTTGAAGGAATGATTGGAAAGCATGTGCACCTCGTCGACGAGATACACCTTGTAGCGGCCGCGCGTCGGCGCGTACTGAACGTTATCCAGCAATTCGCGAGTGTCATCGACCTTCGTGCGGGACGCGGCATCGACTTCAATGAGATCAACGAATCGTCCCTCGTCGATTTCACGACAGGCCGAACACTGGCCGCAGGGCTTTGAACTGACACCCTGCTCACAGTTGAGCGACTTGGCGAGAATGCGCGCAATCGTTGTCTTGCCGACGCCGCGCGTGCCGGTGAACAGGAAGGCGTGATGCAACCGGTCATTGTCCAGCGCGTTCACGAGCGCGCGAAGAACATGCTCCTGGCCGACCATTTCGCCGAAGTGGCGCGGACGGTATTTTCTCGCGAGTGCCTGGTAGGTCATTGGAATGCGGGGCAAGAAAGCGTGGAAGAACCAACTCTAACACAGGATCGCGTCGGCTGATCCTCGCGCGGATCAAGTGGAGGCGGCCCGCACCAGCCAATCCCCGGCGCCCGGCATCACCGCTACCGCTGCTCCCTTCCGGGCCTGACGGAGTTCACGGCTGGCCGTCGCGGGGCGGCCGATACGGACCACCAGCGACGCTTCAAGAAAGAAAACGCCCGGACTGACCGGGCGCTCAACGATATTGTACAAGATTTTCCTGACTGATCCTGCCCGCGCAAACAATCGGCTGAATTCGATCGTCGAGGCTTTCGAATATCGCGCCGCTGGTCTTCGAAGAATGCCGCAGCGCCAACAGCGCGCGACGCTTCGGCTCATACGATTGACAACGGCGAGAGAGGAACCGCTCGCTGCGATACCCTCGCCTTCTGCGATGCTTCGCGATCGCGCATCAAATCCGTTTTTTTGTATCGCAGATTCTGAAATCAGAAATGAATAAGGGGGTCCATCGGACCCCCTTATTCATTTCATTTTCTGGCGGAGAGGGAGGGATTCGAACCCTCGGTACGGGGTAAACCGTACACTCACTTTCCAGGCGAGCCCGTTCGACCACTCCGGCACCTCTCCGTACCTCCACCACACGGCAACAACCCCTGCGGGCGAAGGGCGGCAAGGTTACCGGAAGCCGTCGGGTCAAGCAATCGAATCAGCCGGTCACATCTTCCGCCTCTTCCGCCTCTTCCGCCTCTTCCGCCTCTTCCGCCTCTTCCGCCTCTTCGGCTTCCTCTTCCGGATCGACCAGCACTTCCGGCGAAAGCGTCATCGGCGGTTTGGCGATGCAACCTGTCACCGGCACGATCGCATCACCGGAGGGCACCCGAAATTCACCGCCTTCCGCCGGAGCACTGACTCCGGCCGGCATCACCAGTGGCGGCGCGCTTTCCGGCTTCTCGCCTTCGTACACGAGATACTCACAGCCATCTCCGGCGCAACCCGCCAACAGCGGCATAATGAGAAACAGCGCCGCAGCAATGCGCCGTAAAACGTCCTTCATGCGAATCTCCTGTGAATAAATAGTCAGGTGCTGATGCCGGCGGAATCCAGGGCATTCTTCATGATGCGGTGGTTCGCCTCGGCAAGCGGCGTCAAGGGCAACCGGATCCCCGACGGAATACGTCCCATGGCGTGCAACGCCCATTTTACCGGAATCGGATTGGCTTCGACGAACAGGTCCTTGTGCAGGGCGGCGAGCGGCGCGTCCGCTTTTTCGGCTGCTGTTCGATCGCCGGCAAGTGCAGCCGCACACATCGCGGCCATCTGCTCCGGTGCTACGTTCGCGGTGACTGAAATCACTCCATCGCCGCCTTCCAGCATGAACTCGCGCGCGGTCGCGTCGTCACCGCTGTGAAGCAGAAAATCGGCGCCGCAGCGGCGCCGGATTTCACGCAGGCGCCCGAGATCGCCGGTCGCTTCCTTGATGCCGATGATGTTGCTGAAAGTGGCGAGACGTTCCACTGTTTCCGGTAGCAAATCGGCAACGGTGCGGCCAGGAACGTTATAAAGAATGATCGGCACCGCGACGGCTTCCGCAATCGTGCGGTAATGTCGATATAAGCCTTCCTGCCCCGGTTTGTTGTAGTACGGAACGACGAGCAGACAGGCGTCGACGCCCAGTTCCGCAGCCTTGCTGGTCAGCGACAGCGTCTGAGCGGTTGAGTTCGAACCGGTACCCGCGATTACAGGTATGCGTCCCGCGGCAAGTTCGACAACGCGGGAGAGGAACTCGATGTGCTCGCGTGTTTCCAGCGTTGGCGCCTCGCCGGTCGTACCCGCAGCAACAATCGCCGCTGTGCCCGCATCAACATGCCAATCGATCAAACTCGCGAGACACGCGTAATCAATCGAACCGTCTGCATGCATCGGTGTTACCAGCGCAACCATGCTGCCCTTGAACATGCAACTCTCCGAACGGAAGAAAAGACACGGGATGTTACGGTGCGTATGCGCGGCAGTACAAGCCGATGCGCCTTTTCCGCTGTACTTGCCAAACCTCACCAAGCCGATACACTGGCTGCACGCGATCCGTCCTACCCTAAGGGGACCATCCTGCAAGGCAAGGCCAGACAACAGCTCGCCGTCACCGCCCTCGGCCGACAACGGCCCGAGACGGTCCTCCGCCTCACCCGCAGCATCTCGGATGCCGGCTGCAACATTCTCGAAAGCCGCATGACATTCCTTGGCGCAGAGTTCGCCATCATGTTGCTTGTCGACGGTTCCTGGGATTCGGTCGCGCGCCTGGAACAGAACTTTCCCCGTCTGGAACGCGATCTCGGCGTTCGTCTGCTCGCAGGTCGCACCGACGCGCGGGCACCGATGCTGGATCGCATTCCCTATGCGGTCGATGCAGTCTGTCTTGATCAGCCGGGCGTTGTGCATCACCTGGTGGATTTCTTCGTCACCGGCGATATCACGGTTGCCGAATTGACAACGCGTACCTATCCCGCGGTTCACACCGGCGCACCGATGCTCTCCGTACAGATGGCGGTCAACATTCCAGCCGACACGCATATCGGCACGCTGCGCGAACATTTCACCGAGTTCTGCGATCGCTTCAATCTGGATGCGGTTCTGGAACCGATAAAATCTTGACAAAAACCGGAGGAACGCAATGGCAAAAGTCGCTGTCGGAAAGAAGGTGCCGGACTTCATGCTCCCGGCCACCGGCGACAAGACATTCACACTGAGCGAATTCAAGGGCGAGAATGTCGTCCTCTATTTTTATCCGAAAGACAGCACGCCCGGCTGCACGACGGAAGGCCAGGACTTCCGCGACAATCACCGCAAGTTCCGCGCGCGCAAGACGCGCGTCTTCGGCATCTCCCGTGACAGTCTGAAGTCACACGAAAATTTCAAGGCGAAACAGGAATTCCCTTTCGACCTGCTCTCCGATACCGAAGAGAAGGCGTGTGCGCTGTTCGATGTGATCAAGGAAAAGAACATGTACGGCAAGAAGGTCATGGGCATCGAGCGCAGCACCTTTCTTGTCGATGCAAACGGCGTGCTGCAGAAGGAATGGCGCGGCCTGAAAGTTCCGGGACATGTCGAAGAAGTACTGCAAGCCGTCAAGGACCTTTAAGTACAACGACAAACAACGATTACAACGCGACTGACGCGAGGAGGTTCCGGGTGACGAAAGCAAGACGCGACAAAGAGCAACCCCGCCTGTTCGTACTCGATACCAACGTGCTGATGCACGATCCCAGCGCGATATTCCGTTTCCAGGAACACGATATCTTTCTGCCAATGGTCGTGCTCGAAGAACTCGATGCGGGCAAGAAAGGCATGTCGGAAGTCGCGCGCAACGTCCGACAGATCAGCCGATTTCTTGACGAACTGATGAAGGATGTCAGCAAGGACGAGATCGATGCGGGCCTGCCGATTCCCGGCATGCACAAACCCCTCAGCGCGGCCGCCGCGAATCCGGGCAGAATTTTCTTTCAGACACGCCCCCTGCCGTCGCTGCTGCCGGACACGCTGCCGGGCAACAAGCCGGACAACACGATTCTCGGCACAACGCTCGCGTTGCAGAAGGAGCATCCGGAATCACATGTGATCCTCGTGACGAAGGACATCAACCTTCGCATCAAGGCGGCCGTGCTCGGCATTCACGCGGAGGATTACTACAACGACAAGACCATCGATGATGTCGATCTTCTTTTCACCGGCGTCGATGAACTGCCCGATGACTTCTGGGAGTCGCACAGCAAGGATATGGAGTCCTGGCAGGATCATGGACGCATGTTCTATCGCGTGCGCGGCCCGTTGGTCGAGAACTGGTATCCCAATCAATGCATTTACAAGGACGGCGATCAGCCATTCGAAGCGCGTGTCATCCGCAAGGACGAAAAGGACGCGGTCATCGAAGTGCTCCGCGACTATGGCAGTCCGCGCAATACCGTCTGGGGAATCAACGCGCGCAATCGCGAGCAGAATTTCGCGCTCAATCTGTTGATGGATCCCGATGTCGATTTCGTTTCCTTGCTCGGCGCGGCGGGTACCGGCAAGACATTGCTCACGCTTGCAGCCGGTCTCGCGCAGACGCTGGAAACGAACACCTACAGCGAAATCATCATGACGCGCGTCACCGTGCCACTTGGTGAAGACATCGGTTTCCTCCCCGGCACGGAAGAAGAAAAAATGACGCCCTGGATGGGTGCGTTGATGGACAATCTCGAAGTGCTCACCAAATCCGAGGAAGGCGGTGAATGGGGACGCGCGGCGACCAATGACCTGTTACGTAGCCGTATCAAGATCCGCTCTCTGAACTTCATGCGCGGCCGCACCTTCCTTCATCGTTACATCATTCTTGACGAAGCGCAGAACCTGACGCCGAAGCAGATGCGAGCATTGGTAACGCGTGCGGGACCGGGAACGAAGATTGTCTGTCTCGGCAACGTCGCGCAGATCGATACGCCTTATCTGACCGAAACAACCTCAGGACTGACGTACGTGGTTGACCGGTTCAAGCAATGGGCGCACTCGGGACACATCACCCTGATGCGTGGTGAACGTTCGCGACTTGCGGATTACGCAGCGGAACTGCTGTAGCGGTCCGAAATTACGGCGACGTGCCGGACGGCGACTCGTGCGCCGCGTCCTCGTCCGGCCACGCCTTCAGAATCGCCTGCACGACCGTCGCAAGAGGAATCGCAAAGAACACTCCCCAGAAGCCCCAGATTCCACCGAAGAAAAGTATCGCGACGATGATCGCGATCGGATGCAGGTCGACCACTTCCGAGAACAGCAGAGGAACGAGCACGTTGCCGTCCAGCGCCTGGATGATGCCGTAGACAATCATCAGAACGGCAAGGTCCGACGACCAGCCGAACTGATACAAGCCGACAGCAAAGATCGGCAGGGTGACAACGGTTGCACCTATGTAGGGAATGATGACGGAAAGCCCGACCAGCAGGCTGAGCAGCATCGCGAACTGCAACTCGAGAATGTAGAGCGCCACATACGTCGCGAACCAGATGATGAGAATCTCCCAGAACTTGCCGCGAATGTAGTTGCCGATCTGCCGGTCGACGTCCCGCCATACGCGTCGCGCCAGACCGCGTTCGCGCGGCAGATAACTGCCGAACCAATAAATGATGTCGTCCTTGTCCTTGAGAAAGAAGAACACCAGCAGCGGCACAAGGACCATGTAGACCATGAAGGTGATGACGCTGACCACGGACGCAAGCGATTGCGAAAGGACCGTCTGCCCCAATCCGGCAACTTCCTCGCGAATACGCGCGATGATTTCGAGTACCTGCTGCTCGGTGAACACCGCGGGGTAACGGGCCGGGAGCTCCATCAGCAGTTCCTGCCCCTGGCTGAACATCACGGGTACCTGCTGCACCAGCTGCGTAAGCTGGCGGGACAGCAGCGGCACCAGGCCGAAGACCAGGGCCATGGTCGCGATCACGAACAAGGCAAAGACAATCGGCACCGCCCAGGTGCGCGGCATGCCCGCTGTCACCACAGCGCGGACAACGCCTTCGAGCAAGTAGGCCAGCACGAGTGCCGCCAGAACGGGTCCGAGGATATCGCCGAAAAAAACGACCACGAACAGACCGACCGCGAGCAGGAGCGCAAGAATCACCACCTGCTGATTCGCGAACACACGTCGGAACCAGTCGAGGATCATTGCCATTGCAGACATCCGGGAGGCTTGAAACCAGGCGCAGAGCTTGCGGACTTTTCCGTTGACTGGCAAGCCGGCAGACGTGTCTTTGGCCGCTTACAATTTGGACAGACGTATGATTAAATCAGCCCGGTTCACCCTTTTCACCTGAGGTCGAGGGGATTAAAAAGATGACGCAAAAGAAATTTCAGAGGCTCTCCGGGGTGTTGTCGCGCGCGTTGCTGCTGACCATCGCCACCGGTGTACCGGCCACAACGATGGCCGCCGGCTTCCAGCTCACGGAACAGAGTGTCAGCGGTCTGGGCCGCGCCTTCGCAGGTGGCGCCGCAATCGCGGAAGATGCTTCCACGATTTTCTACAATCCGGCAGGTCTGACGGAACTCGAAGGCCGCGAACTGATTCTCGGGGCGAGCATAATTAGTTTGGGTGGCGACTACGACAAGAGCAGCGCGACAGATTTCATCGGTCAGCCTTTGACAGGCGGTGAAGGCGGTGACGTCGGCAAGCTCGGTGGCGTACCCGTCTTGTATTACGCCCAACGAATCAACGACGACTGGGTTTTCGGACTCGGAGTCAACGCACCCTTCGGCCTTTCGACAGATTACGATCCGGATTGGGTGGGCCGCTACCAAGGCATCTACTCTAACGTTTCAACCGTGAATCTGAATCCATCGTTGGGCTGGGAAATCAACGACAACTGGTCGCTCGGTTTCGGCCTCGACATCATGCATATGAGGGTGAAGCTTACGAGCGCGGTTGACTACGGCACGATTTGTTATGCGCAAGTCAATCCTGTCGCCTGTAACGCCCTTGGCTTTGCCCCACAGCAGAATGACGGCCTCGGCGTCATCGAAGGTGATAGCTGGGGAGTTGGATACAACATCGGCGCGATGTGGAAAAACGACGCTACGCAAGTCGGCCTGCATTATCGAAGCAAGGTGGACCAAGACCTTGAAGGCGACGCGACGTTCATCAATGCTCCTGCCTTGTTTACCAGCCAGGGCGTATTTACCGATTCCGGGATCAGCGCGGAATTTACAACGCCGGAATCGCTTGAGCTTGCCGTAACTCACCAAATCAACGAAAAGTTCCTCTTTTCCGCGAGTGTCAATTACACAGGCTGGGACAAGTTCCAGCTTCTCAAGGTGAACTACGATAACGCGAACCAACCTGCCACCGAAGTTCCGGAAAACTGGGAAAACGTCATGCGCTATTCGGTAGGCCTGGACTGGGCTTACGATCCGCAATGGACGTTTCGTGCCGGCCTTGCCCTGGATGAAACTCCGGTGGTGGATGAGTGGCGCACTCCGAGGCTTCCGGACGCTGATCGCACCTGGCTGTCCTTTGGTGCCACATGGCAGTACAGCGACAGCCTGGAAATGGACTTTGGCTACGCCCACCTCTTTCTGGACGACAGCATTTATATCAATGCTGACCAACTGGTCCGGAATCCGAGCACCGGCGAGCTCGACGTCAGCCTGAACAACATGCAGGGCACGTACGAAGCTTCCGCCGACATCGTCGGTTTCGAAATGCGCTACCGCTTCTAAGTACTAGCCCGACTGATTAAAACCCGGCCCTCCTGGGCCGGGTTTTTTTTCGCGGTTTTTCCAAGATTGTCCGCTGCTGGAACGCGAAGCGCATGGTATGGTCAAAAACGTCATGTTGCGCCGTCTGTTGATCATCCTGCTCTTGCCGATGTTTATCGCGCCTCCCGCAATGGGCAGCGCGGGCCTCGCCTTGCCCGATCTCGGCAGTAGCGGAATCAGTCTGATCGGCGGTAATACGGAAGAAGATATCGGTCGTTCCATCGTCAATCAATTGCGCCGCAGCAACCTGCTTCTGGAAGATCCTGAAATCACCGAATACCTCCAGCATCTCGGCTCACGGCTCGTTGCAGCCGTGGACAACGGCCAGACGGATTTCGAGTTTTTCGTCGTCAAGGACGACAGCATCAACGCGTTCGCATTGCCCGGCGGCTACATCGGCGTTCACAGCGGCCTGATACTGCACACCGACACCGAGTCCGAACTCGCGAGCGTACTTGCGCATGAAGTCGCACATGTAACGCAGCGGCATATTTCCCGCCGTTTTCAGGCTGCCAGTGGTATCAATCTCAAATCACTGGCCATACTTCTTGGCGCAATCGCCCTGGCCGCGTCCGGCGCCGGCGGAGATGATGTCACCGGCGCCTTGATGCTCGGTCAAGGTCTCGCCATGCAGGAACAGATCAACTTCACGCGTGCACAGGAATACGAGTCAGACCGGCTCGGCATAAAAATTCTCACGGATGCCGGCTTCAATCCTCGCGGCATGGTGACATTCTTCGAGACGATGCAACGCACACAGCGGCTGCAGAACAGCCGCTTCCCGGAATTCCTCTCGACTCATCCGCTTTCCCTTTCGCGAGTAAGCGAAGCCGCACAACGAGTTCAGGCGATGGGTGAAATCGGCAACATTCGCGAGTCACGCGCTTATCCGCTCATGAAAGCGCGCCTCGGTGTACTCAGTGAACAACGCGCGATACTTTTCGATGAAGACGCGCACGATTCCGCAGCCTCACGCTACGCGAGAGCACTCAAGCTGTTGCATGACGGCGAAGCGGAAACGGCGGCGGCGATCCTGCGTGAACTGCGTAGCGAAGACGACAGCGTCATGCATTTTCATGTCGCCCTTGGCAATGCTCTGCTGCAAGGCGGGAACGCGGACAAAGCGCTTGACGTTTTCGAAAACGCGACACGCCTGTTTCCCGACAACATTCCGGTCGGACTGGCTCACGCCAATGCATTGCGTCACTCAGGTCAGGCGGAACAGGCATTGAAGCTGCTGCGCGATCTTTTCAACCGCCGGAATCCGGAGCCTTCGTATGTGAGAACACTCGCACAGACCGCCGCCGATGCCAATGAACGCGCCGAGTCTCACTACTACATGGGCGAATACTATCTGCGTATGGGAGACCTCGGTTCCGCACGGATACAACTTCAGCTCGCCGTGGAAAATGCCGATCCCGGTTCGAGCGACGAACAGCAGTACCGCGCGCGGTTCGACGAAGTGCGTAAGGTGCTGGAAGAGTTGCGACGCGCCGATCCGCGCCGGCAACCGCGATCGGAAGACCGCTGAGTCGCGGACCTCGCGCTGGTATAATGCATGTCATTGTCACCGGCACGCCGATACGCTTTGCCATCAACAATGGAAGGGAACGGACTCATGGCGGAACTTGCGCCGCGCATTCGACTGTTGCTGATCGCCTTGCTGTTGCCTGGTTGCGCCAGCCTCCCTGAAGGAACGGAACGTTCCGAGCAGGATCCGTGGGAACGTTACAATCGCGCGGTCTACAGCTTCAACGACGCCGTCGACACCGCGGTACTGCGACCGGTTGCGAAAGGTTATCGCGCGGTAACGCCGGATCCCGTCGAACACGGTGTGACGAACTTCTTCAACAACCTCGCCTACCCTGTCGTCATTCTCAATCAGTTCCTGCAAGGCGATTTCGGAGACGGCGCGAAGGATACTGGCCGGTTCCTGTTCAATACCGTTGTCGGTGTCGCGGGCATTTTCGATCCCGCCACCAGCATCGGCCTCGAACGCAACAACGAGGATTTCGGTCAGACACTCGCAGTATGGGGAGTTCCCGCGGGTCCGTATTTCGTACTGCCGTTCCTCGGCCCTTCGACCGTTCGCGATACCGTCGGCACTTACGCGGACAGCGAAGCGGACCCGTTGTTCAACCGCATCGATTCACCTGAACGGTACTATCTGCTCGGACTGCGCATCGTCGATCTGCGTGCCCAATTGCTCGACGTCGATTCGCAACTGCGCTCCGCCTACGATCCCTACACCTTCATGCGCGACGCCTATCTGCAACGCCGTGAATACCTGGTGCACGATGGCGAGGTACCGCAGCAGGATTACTACGACGACATCTACGATGATCTGGAGAACTTCGACGAATTCGAAGATCCGGAAAGTGACGCGGCGTCCCCGTCCGACGAAGCTTCAAGCCAGGACAAAGACGTCGAAGATGCGGCGGGCGCCGCGAAAGAAGAAGATCAGTAATCAAACAACGCGCGAATCAAGCCGCGTTGTCATCCAGCTTCAGAACGTGTTCCAGCTCGCTGATGCGAGCCAATTGTAAAAGCCGCTCGGGTGCATTCCGGTACACCAGTGAGCGGCCGGCACGTTCGGCTTTCCGCAACCATTCCAGCAGAACGGCTATTGCCGCGCTGTCGGATGTTTCCACGCCAGCGAGATCGAACTGCAGTGCATCTCGTCCGGAGCCAAAGACGCGTGCAGTGTCACGCAGCGCGCGCGTCGCTGTCGTGATCGTCAACGCGCCGCTGACGCGAACAACGTTTCCCTCCTGCTCCACGTGCACGCGCTCGTCCTCCGCAGTTTTCACTGACCGGTTTCCTCTGCATCGTCCGTCGGTTCGCTGGTCGAAACCGATCCTTCCTCGAGCCGCGCAATCAACGAGTCCAGACCCTTTTGCGAAATTTCGGAATTGAAGTCTGTCTTGTAATTACGCACGTAGGAAATGCCTTCAATGATCACGTCAAACAACTTCCAGCCGTCGTCCTTCCAACGCAAGGTATAAGCGACAGGCACCGATTGACCGTTGCCGCGCGTAACCTCCGTCGCAACAATTGTTCGCCGCGGATCCGGCTCGCCGCGCACCGGCATCACTTTCAGACGGTCTTCGGTGAATTCCGCAAGACCCTGCGCGTAACTTTCCAGCAGAAATTTCTCGAACGCCGCCTTGAACCGCTCGCGCTGTTCTTCACTCGCGCGGCGCCAATGCGTACTCAGCACGAGACGGGAAATGTAATCGACGTCGATGTGCGGCAGAAGTTCCTTGCGCACGATCTCCTGCGCGACCTGCGGATTCTCACGCACCTCGTCACGCTTGCCATCGAGAGCGGACAGCACGGCTTGCGCGCGCTCCTCGATGAACTTCGCAGGGTCCGTCATCTCCGCGGCGGTAACCGGTACGGCAACAGCGGCGATCGCGAGCAACAACAACTTGCGGAAAAATTTCATTCATCACCTCCAGAGGCGGAGTCAAACAGGTACTTGCTGATCAGATTCTCCAGCACGACGGCGGACTGCGTGAACAGCACTTCATCGCCGTTTGTCAGGCTTTCGGTATCCGCACCCGGTTCGATACCGACGTATTTTTCGCCGAGCAGACCCGCCGTCAGTATCGACGCGCTGGAGTCGGCGGGAATGCGATCGTAGCGCGCATTGATGGTCATCGTGACCACCGCATCAAGCCTTTCCGGATCCACGGCCACGCTCTCGACCCGCCCGATGGTCACACCGGCCATCGCTACCGGCGCACGCACCTTCAAGCTCCCGACGTTCGTGAAACGCGCGGTGACCGTATAGCCTTCTCCGCCATAGGCCTGGATGTTGGTTGTCTGCGTAATCAGGAAGAACAACGCAAGCAAGCCCAGGAAGATGAACAACCCGGTGGCGAATTCAACACTCCTGTTCTGTCCCATCATTGATTCCTCGAATCAGACTTCAAAGCAACACGGCGGTCAGCATGTAGTCGAGCACCAGCACCGACATCGCCGTAACCACCACGGTGCGGGTTGTTGCACGACTGACGCCTTCCGCCGTCGGATAAGCGCGATAACCTTCAAACACCGCCACAAGTCCGGCAGCAGCGCCAAAGAAAACACTCTTCATGACGCCGCCAAGCACATCGTCGAACACATCGACATTATCCGGCATCGGCGCCCAGAACTGGCCGGCGTTCATTCCCATCAACTGTACCGCAACCATCCATGCGCCAAGAATCGCGATGACATTGAAGATCGCGACAAGCAGCGGCATCGCAACAAACGCACCGAGAAACCGCGGTACGACAACATATCGCATCGGATCCACGGCCATCATTTCCATGCCGGAAAGTTGCTCGGTCGCTTTCATGAGACCGATTTCCGAGGCAAGCGCGGTGCCGGCGCGCCCTGCGAACAGCAGCGCGGTGACTACAGGACCAAGCTCACGCACCAGCGCGAGCACGACGACCGAACCCAGCGACTGTTCCGCACCGAACTTCGCCATCGTGTTGTAGAACTGCAGGCCAAGCACCATGCCGACGAACAAACCGGCCATCATGATCAGCACCAGCGAATTCGCTCCGACCATGTGTATCTGACGGAAGATCAGGCCGGGTCGCAGCAGGGCGCGCGGCGTGTCCGCTAGCACGCGCAGCAGGAAAATGAACGCCGCACCGAACGTCGCGAAGAACTCGAGCGCGTTGCCACGAACCTGCCGTGCAAGCTTCATCGCGATCTCTCCGCGCCGAGCAACTCTTCACGCATATCACGCGCGGGATAATGAAACGGCACCGGACCGTCGGCGAGTCCCTGCATGAACTGACGCACCCAGGGTGAATCGCTGTCGCGCAACTCGTCCGGCGAACCGCCACCGACGACGCGACCGTCCGCAATGAGATAAATGCGATCGGCGACCAGACTGATTTCCTGCACGTCATGCGAAACCACGAGACTGGTCAGGCCCAGCACTTCGTTCAGCCGTTTGA
>OBJO01000034.1_pt1 | contig 66426 bp, 55 predicted proteins | sample 1481741 | NCBI WGS metagenome assembly OBJO01 (sample SAMN06140803, study PRJEB22556) | human gut metagenome | host: Homo sapiens | place: China: Beijing | collected 2014 | reverse complement strand
GGTGCGCCTGCGCGCCTGGTCGTATGTTGGCCCGAACGAGCTTGGCGAGAAAACCTGGCTGGATAACCTGTCCGAACATGCGAAAGCGCGCGTGGACCGGTTTGAGTATGACGCTGCCGGACGCCTGACGCGCAGCACTGACGCACTCGGGTATACGGAAAGCTATCAGTACGACGTGCTGGGCAATCGCGTGACGCATACCGACAAGGCCGGCAATGTGACGCGCTATGTTTACGATGACGCCGGCCGTCAGCGCTACGTTGTAAATGCGCTCGGGTACGTCACCGAGAATAGCTACGACGCGCTTGGCAACGTCATCGAGATCAAGGAGTACGAGAAAGCGATTAACCCCGCTGGCGTGGCAACGGAAAGCGGTATCAAGGCGGCGCTTTCAACCTGGTCCGAAGACTTCAACGCGGCGACTATAGACGGACTGGCTACGGGCTCCATTGACAGCCCGACCTATAACTACGCGATTCGGCACGAAGACGGCCGACTGATTTTCAAGCAGCAGGAGTACACGAGTTCGGCATGGCCGTCGACATACCGGACCGAGAGACACTCGTTGTCATCCGGTGTGGTAACCCGGTTCGAGATGACCACTGATGTGCAAGGGTTGGGTGAGTTGCTGATTGGCTTGCACGACAACGGTTCATCCACGGAAGTGCATCGGGCGGCATTGCATATTCAGAATACGACGATCAAGCAACATCTGCGCGTCGGTACTGCAGATACAGTCGCAACAATCGGTGAGCTTTTAGCGAATACGACGTACGTCGTCGAGTTTCACACAGCGCTGAACCAGATAACGGCGCTCATATACAAGAAGGGTGAAAGCTCGGAATCCGGATTCAGAGTGACTTATGCCACCTCCGGGGATTGGCAGCCGGTGGGGCTACGCGCGTGGGCTCACGTAGGTCCAGGGTATGCGGAAGGCGAAATCGCGCTCGACAACATCAGCGAATCTGCGTCAGCACGCATTACCCAATACCGCTACGACGCGCTCGGCCGTCAGACAGAAACAATCCTGCCTGATCAGGGCCGTTACGACGCGGTATCCGGAACACTCACCGATACCGGCGTTATCCGCACCATCGCCGTTCAGTACGACGCGCTCGGCAACGCCGTCGTCAACAAGGACGTCAGCGGTAATTACAGCTACAAGACCTACGATGCACTCGGCCGCGTCGTCCACGAAGTGGATGCCGCAGGCTACGTCACGAAGTTCGATTACGACGCGTTCAGCAACCAGACGAAGCTCACACGTCACGCAAATGCGATCGATGCCGCGACGGTGAACTCAGGTACCGCGAAAACAGACAGCCAGATCGCAACGAAGATCACGACCTCGTCGAATGACCGTACCATCACCACGGTCTATGACGCGCTCGGTCGCAAGATGGAAGTTCGTCAGGAGTCCGTGAGCAATTTCGACAGTGCGGACAAGACGTCGTATAACGCGGCTCCCACAAAGAAGTTCGAGTACGACGCTTTCGGTCAACTCGTCTCGGAGTCAGTCAGGATCAACTCAACGGATTGGGCGGATAGCCGGACGTGGTTTGACAGCCTTGGCCGAAAAACAGTGAGCGTCGATGCTCTGGGTTACATGACAAGCTGGTCATATACCGCGGGAGGAGAGATCGCGAGCGTCACAGAGCATGCGCGTGCCATCGATCTTTCGAGCGTCACGCTCGATGCGTCTGCCCCTCCGGCCAGACCGGGACCGGGTGACGAAGCCATCGGCTATGACCGCGAACTGCGTTTCGAGTATGACGCACTTGGCCGGAAGGTGGCCGAGATTCAATTGCGACGTTACCAGTCGTTCGCGGGCGGCATGCTGATGGACGATCTGGTTACGCGTACAGAATATGACGCAGCCGGCCGCGTTACCGCTACGGAGACCAACGGCCTGCGAACTGAAACTCAGTACGACGCGCTGGGTCGGCAGAGCATTGTTATCGAACCAGAACGCCGCGTTCTTGCTGGCATCGACGTGAGCAAACTGGGTAATGGACTGACGAGCAGTACGCTTTATGTCGCATCGCCTCATACGAGTTTCAAGTTTGATGCGTTCGGCAACATCGTGGAAATCCGCAAGTCCGCCACTGGTGTTATCGGCGGCCAGGAACCGACAGCAGCCGATGCGGATCTTGTTGTCACACGCATGTTCGATCGTGACGGCAAAGTTGTGCATGAAGAGACCGCCGATGGCGCTGCAACCATTCACAGCTACGACAAGCGCGGCAACCTGGTGAAGTCGGAACGTGTGCTGACGGATGTCGGCGGCGTTGACCGGAAAGTCGAGTCCGTTTTCAGCTATGACAATCTTGGACAGCAGACGACGACGCTTGTCAAACGCTTCTCTGCAAACGGAGAGGTGATCGAGCAGGAGCAACAGCTGCGTTACAACTCTTTCGGTGAAATGGTTGAACGCGGCGGCAGCATCGACGCTGTCGGTCCGCTTGATGAGCAGTTCACGTACGACAAGGCGGGCCGCCTTGTTGCAACCAACGCAGATGACGGTATCCAGAAGCAGTTCTTCTACGACGCCGCAGGCCGGAAGACGCAACAGGTACATGGCGGCAAGGCGACGATCAATCACGTCGACCTCACAGGCCGCATCTACAAACAGGAAGCGCCGTCGTTCACTATCGATGGCGATCCGGTTGCACCCGTCGTCTTTCAGGACACGGACCGGTGGGGAAACGTGTTGCGTACGGTGGATGCGCGCGGTTACTCGACCCGCTACGTCTACAATCAGGACAATCAGGTTCTAAAAGAAATCCGGCCGCTGGCGAAAGTTGTCAATGAAGACGGCACGCAGGTCTGGGCAAATCCTGAAATTCACTATTACTACGATCTCTTCGGACGTCGGATCGCGGAACGCAATCCTTCCGTCAATGACGATGGCGCCTTGCGTCGTACGTACTACGATGCTGTCGGCAACGTTGTCCGGAAGGAAGATGCCTTCCGTAATGCAAGTCTCGCCGCGTACGACGTCTTCGGCAGAGAGGTTGCGCGCGAAAATGCACTGGGTTACGTCACCTGGACCCAATACAACAAGGCCGGTCATGCTACCGCTGTCGGCGATATCGTTCTTGATGAAAACGACAACCACGTATTGCGGACGAAGGAAGCGTACACGCTGAATCAGAACGGCGACCGTTTGACCGTAACACAGCGTCTTTCGGACACCGAATTATTCACATCGAAATACGATTACGATTCCCGTGGCAACGTTTTGTACAGCAAGTCGGCCATGGGCGTCGAAAAATGGTTTGAATACGATGCGCGCGGCAATCTCATCCGCGAAGCGGACGAACTCAGTCTCGTATCGGATGTATTGCTTGACCGGGAAGGCGATGAAGTTCGGGAAGGTGAAAGACTCTGGAAGTACGACTACTTCGGACGCAAGATCGATTACAACGATCTCGGCGAGACGGATTACAACTACGTCTATGACTCCGCGGGGCGGATGACGCAGGAAAACCGCAGCGTGCGTTACTCGTACTGGGTGGACGACAGCGGCGGCCTCGATCCCGGCCAGAAGTGGGGTCACTACGAACACATCGATACCCAGACAAACCGCACTATCAGCTATTACGACAACGGTTTGCTGAAGCGGATTTCAGAAGTCGAGACCGGCAACTACTACGCGTACAAGTACGATGCCGCAGGCAACCGCATTGAAGAAGAAACCTTCTTCGCGAACTCTGAAGGGAATTCGGTTCACCGCATTACTCGGACCTTCTACGACAGTCATAATCGAATCGAACGCGTCGTTGTCGATGATCTTCGGAGGACCGTCGGGGACCAGAGAATCCTGGATGTCATCTACGAGTACGATGCGGCCGGCAACCGCCGCAAGGTAATGGTGCAGTCGGGGCATGGCGACAACGTCATGTCCGTTGATGCCGCCAACGACGCCCCATACAGCAAGGGCGTGAGTTCCATCAACCGGACCGTCAAGCACGGCCAGGCGACAGTGCTCGTTTTCAATACGTCGGAACTCTTCGGCGACCCCGAGAACGACATCCTTGGCATTCAGGTCGGATTGCGATCAGGCAGCTGGCCGCAGGGATACGAATCCGCATTCGACCCGGTGACGTCGGAACTGCGCATCACCGTCAACCCTTCGACTACCGCTACCCATGCACTCAAGATCATGGCGTCTGACGGGAACGGCGGCACCGCGGAAATCGCGTTGGATATCCACGTTGTCGAGAACAGCGTGCCCGCACTCAAGCAAGGCGTGTCACTGACGCACCAGAAATCCGTCAAGCTCGAACACGTTCTCGGTATCCCTGTTTTCGCCGCGCACTATTTTCAGGATGCGGATATCAACGACGCCCTGCATCTTGAAGTCGATCCCGCGACGCTGCCTGACTGGATGTCCGTGATCGGAGAAGGTACGGCCGAGATGATGCTGGTCGGCAAACCACCGCTTGACGCGCTGCCTGCCGGCGTCGACGCGCAGACATTCGCCGTGACGGTATCCGTCAAGGATGATGATGGCGACAGCGCCACGCAATCACTGACCTTCCAGATCACCGTAGAGCGCAACAAGGCGCCGCACGTACAACCGGATTCGCCGGTGTCGAACAAGTCGGCTGTCGAGAATCGCCACTTCCTCCATGAATTCGAGGCTGCCGCGGTATTCGGCGATGCCAACAATGAGGAACTCTTGATCGAAGCATCCGTGACTGAAGGCACCTGGCCGTCCTGGCTGGTGTTTCAGCATGATCGCTCGGAAGTTCCTCCCGTGCTGCGCTTTGAAGGCACGCCGCCATCGTCCGATATCGGTAACACGTACAGCATTCTGCTGACGGCGACGGACAGCGATGGTGCGAGCGTCAGCACATCATTCGTGCTTGACGTGCGCGCCAACGTCGGGCCGGTTCCCCAGAAAACCGCGATCGACGAGAACCCATGGGTTCATGAACAGATCAGTTGGGAGTGGAATTTTTCCGAGCTGTTCGTCGATGGCGAGAACGATGACCTGTTCCTGTCGGTCACGGCGGAGGACGGCTTCACGGTACCCGCCTGGCTGCAGATGGAAGTCGACCACCAGGCGAAAACCCTGCGCTTGCACGGCCGTTCGTCAAACAACGCCGACGCCGGTACGTACCAGTTGCGGATCAACGCCACCGACGGTCAATACGAAAATTTCATTCCGCTGACCATCGATCTGCGTCAGGAGTATGCGCCCGCGCTCAACGCAAGTTATGCGCTTGCAAACCAGACAGTGATCGAGCGGCGCGAATTGAACTACCAGTTCCATTCCGAGGCATTCACCGATCCCGACGGCGATCCGCTGACATACAGCGTGCGTGCGATCGAGTATCGCATCGACCCGGAAACGCAAACCTCGCAGAACCCCGAAGGCGACTACTATCGTGACATTGAAGGCAACGCCATTGCCTTCAATGCAACATGGCCCACCTGGCTTCAATTCGACGCCGCTACCCGGACGTTCTCCGGCACGCCGGACATCGGTCACCAAGGCAGCCATCTCATCGAAGTTACGGCTTCAGATACGGTGCTGCGGATTTCCGACATCATTTCCGTCAACGTCTCGGCGTTCGTGAATCGTGCGCCGGTAGTTGCCTCGTCCATTCCTGACACGCCGGTGCTGAACGAAGGCGCAAGCACGAGCATGAGTCTGCCTGCCGGTGCGTTCAGCGATCCGGACGGCTTCCCGTTGTCGTATCGCGCGGAAGTCTATGTCCCCGCCTGGCGCGAATGGCTTGATCCGAGCACAAATCCGGATCCGCCGTACATCGATCATGCGGCCAAGTGGGTCGCCATCGAAACCCTGGGCCTGAGCATCAACACGAGCACCGGCAAGCTCACCGGAACGCTCAGCGGTTCCAGCGATGGCTGGAACAACGATTACCCGCACGGCAGTTATTCCGTACGCATCTACGCGGACGATCAACATGGCGGGACGGTGTCCGACACGTTCACGCTCACCATGAACCGCAAGCCGGTTCCGCCTGCCATGAGCACGGTATCGGCAAGCAAGAACGTGACGACGCAAATTCCAGTCGCGTTCAATGACCCTGATGGCAACACACTGGTGTACGACGTGCGCCTGTCCAATGGCACGCGCCCCGCGTGGTTGAGCATCAATAGCGCCGGCACTGTGACGGCCACGCCGCCGGACAATACGAATTACAGCGTCATCGTCACTGCGACCGAGTCCGGCGGTGGCCTGTCGGCAAGCGTAGGTTTCACGATCGCGGCGTCGAACACGGCGCCGATCTACAACGGTGGCATCAACAACAAATCAACGCCGATCGGCCAGTCGTGGTCGTACACCGTGCCATTGAGCGCGTTCTCCGATCCGAACGGCGACACGCTCATGTTCGACGCGTTCTACATGATGTACGAGACCAAGACCATTCCGGGCGGCGACGGACAGGACATTGTCATTTCCGACTGGTTCCGTCATGACATGAGCGAGAGCTGGGCGTCGTTCAACGCAACGACGCGCACGTTCAGCGGCACACCGCCGCAAGGTCTTGAGACCTACCGCTTTCTGGTGGAGGCGAGCGATGGCTCGCAGGAGAAGATCTCCGCAAGCTTCGACGTCACCGCGACCAACACCGCACCCGTGTACAACGGCGGCCTGCAGAACAAGACCGCGCCGCCGAGCCAGAGCTTCAGCTACCAATTCGGCAGCTCGCTGTTCACGGACCCGAACGGCGACACATTGAGTTACAGCGTCAGCGGCAAGCCGGCGTGGCTGAACTTCAACGGCTCCACACGCACATTCAGCGGCACACCGACAACGGCGGGCAGCTGGACAATCACCGTGACGGCAAAAGACACGCACGATGTGTCGGTATCCGGAACGTTCACGGTGACAGTGCCGAACGTCGCACCCGTGAACAACAACCTGCTGTCCACAATGTCCGTGAACCCGGCGCAGGCGAAGAGTTACACGTTCGCGTCGAACGCATTCACCGATGCCAACAATGACAGCCTGACGTACACCGCCACGTTGTCCAACGGTAACGCGCTGCCGTCGTGGCTTTCGTTCAATGCGGACACACGCACATTCACGACGAGTGGCGCGCAGCGCGCGAGCGGCACATGGACGGTGAAGGTGACGGCGACAGACGGCGTGAACACGCCGGTCTACGACACGTTCAACGTGGTCGTGAACAACGTCGCGCCGTCGTATTCCAGCGGCATCGCGAACAAGACTTACAACTACGAGAAGCCGTTCAGTTTCCAGATACCGTCCGGTGCGTTCAGCGATGCCAACAACGACGCGCTCACCTATACCGCCACGCTGACGACAGGCGCGGCGCTGCCGTCCTGGCTGTCGTTCAACGCTTCAACGCGTACGTTCAGCGGTGAAGCGCCGGACACGGGCAGCTGGGGCGTCGTGGTGACGGCGACAGACCCGAACGGTCTCAGCGCCACGAGGTCGTTCACGCTGAGCGCCGTCAACGCCGCACCGGTGTACAACTGGAGTCTGTCCAACCGTACGGGCGAGACGGGCACAGCGTTCAGTTACCAGTTCGGCAGCACGGTGTTCACGGATGCGAACGGCACGTCGTTGAGTTACACGGCGGTGCGCATCGACGCCGAAGGGGTTCCGCGTTCACTGCCGGGCGGCATCAGCTTCAACAGCGCGACGCGCACCTTCTCCGGCACGCCGACGCAGGTCGGCACGTTCACGATCGAAGTGTGGGCGACCGATGAAAAGGGCCTGAAGGCGACGGGACGGTTCATTCTGACGATCAACCAGGGCAACCGTTCGCCGTACGTGTATCGCGCATTACCGAACAAGTCGGTCGAAGTGCGCTACAACTGGAGCTACACGTTCGCGTCGGACACGTTCAAGGATCCGGACAATGACGCGCTGACGTACACGGCGAGCGGCGTGCCGAGCGGGATGTCGTTTTATGGATCAACGCGCACGTTCTCCGGCGCGGCGCAGGCGACGGGCACGTACAACATCACGGTCACCGCGCGTGATCCGGATGGCAGAACCGTGAGCGACACGTTCAGCCTGGAAGTGACGCCGCGCACGTTCCCGCCACCGGACGACGGCGGCATGATCAAGTCGCAGCCGCAGTACGGCTCGCTGCTGAGTTTCGGCATGGCGGATAGTCCATCGTCGACGGGCACCGTCAGCACACAATCCGACGACACGCCGGAACCGCCGCCGCCAGAACGGCCGAACATCGAGACGTACTGGTACACGTACGACGCGGAGAACCGCGTGGTGATCGCGAACGGCGGCCTCGCCGACGGGCGGATCACGATCGGCACCTCGAACTCGGGCGACGCGTACGAGCAGAAGTACGACGCGCTCGGCAACGTCATCGCCCGCAGCTGGTACGAAGACGGCGCACTCACGGTGGACAAGTCCGTCTACAGTGCGGCGGGCTACCTGGAACGCAGCTACTACACGAGCAGCGCGAACGACCCGACACCGGCGTTGAAGGAACTGCGTGAATACGACGCGCTCGGCCGACTGAGCGTCATCAACGAGTACTACGCCCCCGGCACGTGGAAGACGTACGACGACGGCTACCACTACGGCAACTGGGACGTGTCCGGCTGGCTGCAACGGCAGACGGCGTACACCTACGACGACGACGGACGCACGCTGGCCGTCAGCACCGCAGGACGGACGGAGAACTGGCAGCAGGCGCTGTACTTCACGGACACCGACCGCACCAACATCGTCACGCAACTCTCGGAAGTGCGTTACCACAACACCAGCGGCGGCAGCTGGTATGACGCGGCAGGACGTCTCACCCAATACGTCTACGAGAAGCTCGGCAAGGAAGAAGGCGACACCTCCAGCGTCAACAGCTTCACGCACACCTACGCGTACCGCTACGTCGCGCGTGACAGTTATCTGGAGTGGGAAGTCACCGGCACCGGCGATACCACCAACGGCAGCTTCAAGCCCGCGACGACGCGCAGTATTCATGATGCGTACGGGCGGCAGATCGAAGTGCGCGAAAGCCAGCAGGACAGCGACAGCGTCGAAGTGCGACTGCTTGCGTACAACGGCGACGGCCAGATCATCCGGCGCCGCGACGGCACGCGCAACGACAGCGGCACGTTCGTGCCCGACAACAGCACAACCCCGTCCGATCACTACTACGCCGCGGGCAACTACCTCGGCGAAGTGACGCACGCGGGTGCGATCAACTTCGCCGGCCAGATGACCGGGTTCGCCTCCAGCGCCGCGAGCATGAGCTACACGGTGCGCAGCGGTGACACGCTGCGCGGCATCGCGCAGATGATCTACAGCAACGCGAACCTGTGGTACGTGATCGCGGACGCGAACGGGTTCAACGGCGACGATGATCTCAGCATCGGCCAGCGCATCGCGCTGCCGCCGTCGGTCAACAACGAGAACAACGCAAGCACGTTCAAGCCGTACAACGCGAACGCCATCGTCGGCGACACCACGCCGCAGCTGGCGTACATCCCGCCGCCGGCGGACGCCGGTTGTGGCGGCATCGCGATGATCATCATGATCGCGGTCGCTGTCGTCGTGACGGTGTACACGGCGGGCGCGATGGCCAATGCGATGGGCGCGGTGGCAACAGCAACCGGTGGCACATCGAGCATGTCGTTGGGAGCCGCTGTACTCAGCGGCGGCGCCATGACAACAGGCACGGGCGCGCTGGTGAGCGCAGGCGTCACGCTGACGGCGGCCGCCGTGGGCGGTGTTGCGGGCAGCGTTGCAAGCCAGGTTGTCGGCAAGGCATTGGGCGTTGTTGACAGCTTCTCGCTCAGAAGTGCTGTCAGCAGCGGCCTGACAACCATGGCCACGGCAGGCATTGGTACATGGGCGCGCGCGGCGGGCGGCGCAACGCAAACCGTTCTCACCAACCCGATCGTCCGCGGTGCAACGGCGTACACCAGCGGTTATGCCGCAAACAAAATCACCGGCGTTGAAACGCACTTCAGTTGGGCCAGTGCAGCGGCTGCGGGCATGGGCGCATTTGCGGGTGACGCATTCGGCACGCTCGCCGGCCACTTCCCCGGCATGGAAACCGGCGGATTTGCGAACAGTCTCATCAAAGGTGTTACCAGCGGTCACTTCGCTGCCGGACTTGACGAGAACGGCAACGTGAACAGTGCGCAGATTGCGGTGGATGCGTTTGGTAATGCGTTGGGGAACTCGATGGTTGGTAACATCATATGGAAGGAACAGCGCAACAACATGGATGACACCAGCCGCAGTATTTACGACTCCCAGCGCGAGCAAGGTGCAAGTCATAGCGAGGCGTTGGCCGCTATCAATGATCCGTTCTTGCGCGAGTTTTATAAGTCAATCGAAAGGACGCCATCGGGATTCTATAGTTCGGATGAAGATATTAGATTTGCACCACCGGTCGAAGAATGGATGCAGGATAACGAGTTTGTGCCAGCGAACTACGATCCCTTAGCAGATATCCAGAAGATGGATTTGACTGCAGAAGAGTGGGGTAAGCTGCGTGAACAGAACTCAGGTTTTTCAATGAGCCGCGTTTTTGAGCAACTAGAGCAAGACCACGATTTCTTTGAGGGTAGCGAAGAGGATCTTTATCGCAGCCAAATCGAGCTTGGCGTGATGCTGAAAACGGGATTGTTGGTCGCTACAGCCGGTCAAGTTATTGTCGATGTTCCGTCGACGTTGAAAGGCGAGCACCTAGGAAAGTCGACTACAGAAAAGCTCCTTGGATTTATTGAAGATGTAGCTATTATTGAAACAGTAAATACGACAAAGGATCTCTCGGGTGATCGGACGGAAGAAGTCTTTGCGTTCATTAACGAAATGGCCACGAATGAGATTCGGGACGGTGAGTCAGGTTTATTGAGGCTTCATGAAAGCCAAAAGGTACGCGCGTCCGCTGAGTTCTTGCAGAGCATGAGACACGCAATGGAAGATCGAATGTACTCCTACGCGCTATTGTTTGACGCGGCAGTTGTCTATGAGAATGCGATGGATGTATATGGAGGGTATATGGCAAGAACGGCATGGGCCTCGAGTTTTGGAGAGCTTCAGAGTAGCGATGCGCTCAAGTATTACTACGGTACTGAAACTCCAGATTTCTCAACCCAGTCCCATAACGCCAATCTTGCGTTGGAAGATATGGAAAGGCTGATAGGGCGAGAAGACTTGTCAGTTGAAGTCGTCAGGTCTACGTTAACATCGATATACAACGACAGGGTTGTGCCGGTGAAGGTCACTTTAGAACCTTATCAATTCTTTATCGACTATTTGAGAGATGGTGATAAATGAGATCGATCAAGAGCGCTATATCGTTTCTAGTTGTTTTTGTTTTAATTGCTGCTTGCGCTGCGAAGGAGAGTGGCAGTAGCGAGCGCGAGATTATGAGCGCGATTCAGAACAATGACACCGAAGCTCTTTCTGACGCGTTGTCTCAAGAAACAAATCTAGATTTTCATCAAGAAGACGGATTAACACCGCTTTCATTTGCAGCATTTAAGGGAAATAAAGAAGCCGTTCATATCCTTCTTGACAATGAGGCCGACCCAAATTTTGATGGAGGAACTGGTATTGCCCCTCTTGGAGTGGCTATAGATCGACGAATGCCGGAGATTGCGGCGCTACTTCTGAAAGCCGGTGCAAATGCAAATACATCAATTATTGACGGTCGAGCCCATCCTGTCGTCGCGTTGCTGTATGCCTATACTCAAGAGGAGAAGGAGCAATACGTGGAGTTAGCGGAAAGTCTGATATGGAAAGGCGTCAATTTGAAATATGGCGGTAGCAGCGATATTTCACCCATCGAAATGGCCATGCGGTATGGGTTCGATGGGATAGCAAAAGCATTGGTATGCCGTAATGTAAGTGGATCGAAACGTAAAGTAGCGGATGGATTGTATGCAACCGTGAAAGTAAAGAGGGCAGATGAGACTAACAGTAAAGCTATGTACGAGGTGAAGTACGATGATGGTATCGGTTCCGTAAGAGTGCTGAGCGTTTACTGCAATGACTGATTTTATCATTATCAAGGCAATGACAGAATGTACAGCTAGTAGCCCGGATTGAGCGCAGCGAAATCCGGGTTTAACAGTCACAGCACGACGAAACGGAATTTCATCGTTGGTAAAGAAACCGTCCATACTGTTCTTTAAAAATCCGGATTCCGTTACTCCTTTATATAAGAGTAACGCTAGCTAAAAGAAGCAGCCCGGCGAATGCCGGGCTGCTGATTTCTCTCTTCTGGTTTTGATTTTGGTTCTGGTGCTTCCTTCTATCTGGCCACACCGTATTCCGCTGCTTCTTCCCGCTGTGGCCCGCAAAAATTACGTTCGCGCAATTGAAAGACGTTTGAACGGCTTATTTATTCCTTGTGGGCGATTGATGACAAGTTCGGAGCTTGTCCGGAAGTCTTGGACTGGTTGAAGTGAGAATTTTTTTACGTTTTTTACTGAAATGAGCAAAGGAGCGCCTTCCGTTTTTTGAACGGAACGCGGATGAAGGAAGTACTCGATTACGCTGCGCGGCGGTAGACGTGGTGCAGCCCGCCAAGGACAGGTATCGAAACGATCTGGCCACGTTGTTCGGTTGCGGGGAAATCGCCTTTTGTGGCCATTGGTGGTTGTCCGAGTGACTGATGCGGTCGGTGGCTGTTGTAGTAGTCTGCGAACTCGGTAACTACTTTCTGCAAGTGCCTTTCATTAAAGATCAAGGTGTGATCAAGGCATTCCCGGCGAAGGGTACCGACAAAGCGTTCTGCAATGGCATTCGCCTTCGGTGAGTGGACCGGACTCAGTATCTGGCGAATTCCGAGGCTTCGCACTCGTCGCTGGAACAGCTTACCGAAAATGCTGTCTCGGTCCCGTAGCAGGTAGACGGATGGTTCGCGTTCAAAGCACGCGTTGGTCATTTGATGCGCGGTCCAGGCGGCCGTCGGATGTGTGGTTGCTCGTATGTGTACGATTTCGCGTCTGCCATGATGGATAAGAAAGAAAACGTACAACGTGCGGAATGTGACGGTTCGGACGCAGCAGAAATCACACGCCCAGATAGCCTCGGCATTCGTTTTAAGAAAGTCTTTCCAGCGTGGTGATGGTGTGCCATTCCAAGGGCGACGCATGTACTTGGCGACTGTCCGCGCCGATATCTGGAATCCGAACTTGGCGAGTTCATCCCGGATCCGCTGTTGACCCCAGAGACGGTTCTCTCTTACGAAACGGCGGATCAATTCTCGAGTGGTTTGCTGGATAGCTGGCCGTCCTGGTCTCCGCCTTGATCGTAGGCGCCAGTGGGCGCGCCATCCGCGCCGGTGCCAGGCGAGCACGGTTTGCGGCGTGACGACCACCAGACATCCTCGCCACCCAGCGAACCACCTGCAGATCAGCACCCAAAAGCGCCGGTCGGCATTTTTGAACCGTGAACGCGGACTGTTGCGCAAGACGACGTTGAGTTGCTGGCGCAGGCACAGGTTTTCGGCGATCAACACCGCTTTGGGTTTGAACAGCGCGAGTAACGCGGCGACAAGCAGACGCATGGAAATCCTCCCTTACAGGGAGGTATCCGTTCAGTCACGAGGGAGTTTAGCCAGGGACCGATTGGAGGCTGGAAGGCCTGCCCCTGCGTGAATGTCGCTAAACTCACGCCCGAAATCCCGGATTGGTATTCAAGAGCGCTCAAAACAAACCGGCTTCAGGTTTGCCACGTTGCCCCGTGGCGGCCTGGAGCCGGTTTTCTTTGGGCGCTTAATACTTATGAAACAGCAACTTACGGAGGTTTCTCCCATGAGTGAGGAACGGGCAAACAAGGATCAAGGGCTGCTGGATAGTGAGGAGCTGTTGCACCTTGCCATGGCCGCGATCAACGCGGGCCAGCATCCGCAGGCGATGGCAATGCTGAAGCAGGCGCTGAAGCAGGATCCGAATAACGGTTTGGTGACGTATCTCCTGGCTGCGGAATATGCCCAGGTAGGGATGTTCGACAGGGCGATGGAAGGAATGGAAGCGGCGCTGAAGAAGGCGCCGGATCTGGAAATGGCACGTTTGCAATTGGGTTTGCTGTACACAGCCCGCGATCGCCTGGGTGAGGCAAGACCGTTGTTCGAACGTCTTGAATCGCTGCCCTTGGAGGATGCCCTGCACTGGTTTGGCGCCGGGTTACTGGCCCTGCTGGATGAACAGGTGCAGACATGCCGTGAGGCGCTACAAAAGGGTATGCAGCTGAATCGCGGCAATCCTTCGCTGAACGCAGACATGCAGCGGATATTGACGCAGCTGGATCAGCATTCGACGACGGGACAAGCGTCAAATGTGAAGACTGATGTATCCACCAACAAGACGGAGAAGTCTGCTTCACCACAGGCGGCGAACAGTTTGTTCCTGTCGCGCTATGGCAAGGACGACGATTGACATGATCGATGGCAGCAACAAGACAGGTGCGTTGAATCGCGTGCTGGAGCTGGTACGGTTGTCCGCGAGCAAACGCACCGAGCGCGGTACGGCAAAACAGGACAATGCCGGCAGATCCGCACCTGCGGCGGAGACACCTCGCGATATTGCCGTCCTGAAGACTCGTTTGCGTCATCAAGTGACGGGCATCGACCCGGATGACGAAGCGTCGGCCGGGAAAGCGAGAAAACTCCTTCTTCGGGAAATTCTCGTGTGGGAGTTCGGCGACGCGATCCGTAACCACCCCGAGTTCAGCTTCATGCTCAATGCCGTGGAAACCGCGATGGCAGGGAATGAGGCAACCCGGGCGAAATTCTCAGCGGTGATCCGTGACTTGCAGAATGGCGACGACGCGTGAAGGACTCTTATATATAAGAGTGCGATTCAAAAAACATGCTGGAAGTCGTCCTGGCTTTCCATTCGAGTGCGGATGCGGTTAATGGCTTGAGAATGCAGCTGCGATATGCGCCCCTTCGTCAACTGCAACAACGCCGCGATATCGACAAAGCTCATCTGCTGATAGTAGTGACAGCTGACGACGATTTTTTCCTTTTCCGGCAACTGTTCCACAAGGTGCGCCAGTGACTGCTCGAGATGCTCGGCCTCCACCTGGCGATAGGCATCGTTCTCCGGCATGTCGTTGTCGGGCAGCGTGCCGAGTTCCAGCAGGTAGCCGATGGCGAGTCCAACGGATACTTCGATGACGTCCTGCAAAGCGTTACCAGTGGCATCGTTATCAAGTGAAGCAGCGCGCTCAGCGAAACGCGCGCCCGCGCCCCACGCCTGATCACTACGCTCGGCAAAACGGCCGATGTTGTTCAGGATTGCGCCTCTCAATCGGTGTCGCGCATACGTTTGGAAGTGAACGCCTTTGCGCGCATCGAAACGGTCGATGCATTCCAGCAGTCCTATCGTCGCGTAGTGAACGTAGTCAGCCCACTCGGTTCCCTGAATACGGACGCGATGGAATACGTCCCGTGCCACAACCCGCGTCCAGCCGGCGTAATGCTCCACCAGAGCATGTCGGTTCACGGCGCTCTGTTCTGCCTGCCACGCTAACCACAGCACTGCTTCCTGCGCGGCGTATTCAGTACGCGCGGCGTCCTGCTGAGTGTCTTTCACGGCGTCCGTCATGGCCTACGTGGCATATCCGGACAGCAGCGACTGGATGATCAGCGCCCAACCGTCAATCAGCACGAACAGCATGATTTTTATCGGCAGAGAAATCGCGATCGGCGGCAACATGATCATGCCAAGCGACATCAGAATGGCGGCAACGACAAGGTCAATCAGCAAGAACGGAAGGAAGATTACAAACCCGATCTGAAACGCCGTTTTGAGTTCGCTCAACATGAATGCGGGAATCAGATGGATCGCTGATACATCTTCAACACGTTCGGGTACGGGTGCGTTCGAAACTTCGAGAATCAATCCGAGGTCCTGTTCGCGTGTTTGCCGGATCATGAACGCCTTGACAGGTTCAAAGCCTTGTTCAAGCGCGGTGTCAGCGGAGATTTCACCGCTAACGTACGGCGTGTAGGCGACGTCTCGCACGGCATTCAACGTGGGCAACATGGTGAACAGCGTGAGAAACAGTGCGAGCGTGAGCAACACGCTGTTCGGAGGGGTTTGCTGCAAGCCCAGTGCCTGGCGCAACAACGACAGAACGATGATGTTGCGGGTGAATGACGTCATCGCGACCATCAGCGCGGGCAGGAAGGACAACGCCGTCAATACCAGGAAGATGCGCAGGACAGGTGACACATCCTGTGATTCGGCCGCTTCGCTCAGCAGGCCGAAGGGCGCCTCGGCCGCAGCGGCGATATCCGGCATCAGCAGCCCGGCGAACAGGAGCAGTGGAAACAGGCGCTTCATTCACCGCTCTCCGTTTCAGCGACGGCGGCGTTTGCGCGCAGCAGGGTCACCTGGCGCGAAGACTCCGTGAGCAGGAAGTCCTGGCCATCATGCCGAATGACGAACACGCTCGTATGCGGTGTAATGCGACGCGATGCCATCACCTTCATGCCGTCAACGGTGTTCGCTCGTGCGGCTGCGGGTAACCATCCGAAGCGCCTTGCGAGCAAAAGGAGACCAAGTGCGAGTGCGAGCAAGCCTGCGGTCAGCAGCAATGCCTTGAAGAGCATCGCGCCGAGCGCGGGGTCACTTTCACGGTAGGACAGCCGCTCTGTCGCAACGGCGGCGGTGATCAACAAGATATGCATTGGAGATATCCGTTACAGCACTTCTGAAATGCGGACGCCGAAATTGTCGTCAACCGCTACAAGATGGCCACGTGCCACTGGTTTTCCTTCGAGGTAGAAGGTCAGTGGTTCGTCGACACTTTGTCTCAGTTTCAGCACGGAACCGTTTTTCAGGCTGAACAATTCTTCCACACTCAGTCGTGCGTTACCGATGACAGCAGACATTTCCACGGCGACGTTTCCAATCAACGAGAAGTCGCGTTCGAACAGCGCCTCGCTCTGCTTTTCGTCGGCTGTCTTGTCGATTTCGGAAAGTTCTATGCGTTGTACGTTGGGTGTGGCCATGTGTTTTTATCCTCAGATGTTCTTGCGGTTCTCGATGACAACAGCGCGCTGGTCTTTACTGCGACCGAGCTGACACTCAGCGAGTGTTCCCTTGCCGCCCAGGCTCAACTCGAAGTCCGAGTCCAACGGAACGTTGGTCGTAATGCAGTCACCCGGCCGCAGGTCGTGCAGATCTTTGACGCGGACTTCGCCCAGGTTCAGCGTGACCGTCAGCTCCACTTCCTGCGTGTCGAGTAACGTTTGGACAGAATGAAGCGTTATGTGCGCGGCATCAGATGCCGCTCTTGGCAGGTACCGATCCACGAGCTCGGGCGTGAATAACAAATGAGCGCAGGCGTCGCCGATCTGGAACTCGATAATCGTGCTTCCTGCGATCGGTTGGAAAAACCAGGGATCAACGGTAGCGGCGGTGTCTGTTACTGAGCCGATTTCGCCGACGAGCATTTCATGGAGATCTTCCAGTGCGAGACGTGCGAGGTGTTCCGCGACAAAACCGGATGCAGAAGCGTTACCGGTAGTGACACCAAGTAGTTGACCCGCAAGCACAACTGAACCGCTGCTGAAAGCGATGAACGTTGTATTGCCGGAGGTGACGAGCGGAGACCATTCCCGTCCAACATCATCGTCGACAGGGCGTCGAAACCCGAGCAGCTCGAAACGGTTATCGGCGTCCACGCACCAGCCTTGTGCCCACTCGCGGAACATTGGCGCCACTTTCTCGCGCAGTGTTGCCACGCTGCCACAACTTAGCAGCCGAATATTTCGTATGTTCATTTAGCGGCCCGAGTTGCTGTAAAGGCGCTCGAGCAGTTCGTTGGCAACGTTCATCACCTTGGAGCTCGCCTGATAGCCACGCTGAACGATCATCATGTCGGCAAATTCTTTCGTCAGATCCACATTGGAGAGTTCAAGACTGCCACCCTGAATCTTGCCGAACAGTCCTTCACCAGCGGTACCCAGACTTCGAGTGCTTGTATCGCTGGCGGTATAGAGACTTCCGCTCGCCTGGCTGAGTGCTGTTTCATCAGTAAAGTGCGCAAGCGCGACTTGAGAACCTTCCACTTCTTCGCCGTTCGAGTACTGCAGTTGCATCACTCCGTTTTCATCAAACGTGTAACTGGTGAGGCCAGCTACCGCGTTGCCATCCACGTTACGTACGCCAAGATTGGACGCGGTACCTGAAAACTGCGTCGCACCGCTGTAACTTCCGGCCTCGCCGAAATTCAATGTCACCGTCTGCGCGACACCATCGTTGGTGACGGTAACGTCCATGGTGTTGAAACCGGTGAGAGGACTGCCATCGGCGGCAAACCGGATCTCACCGGTGCCCACGATGTTGCCATCGGCGTCCGTGACATCGACGGTCCAGCTGTTTGGCGTGGTGGCACTGTTGTCAGTCATCACGACGGACAGCGTCACCGTGTTGCCTGAAGCGTCGAAAATATCGATGTCATCGATACTGTGCGCACCACCGCCTGCCGCGAGATTGCCGGCGAGATTGATTGCCGTAGTTGCCTGAGGCGGAAGCGTTCTCAGGTCATCGATGTTGATATCCACGAGATTGCCTGCCTCGTCGATTCCCGCAACCCGCATCTCTGTTGCGGAATCAATCAGGTAACCATCTTCGTCAAACTGGAACTGGCCGGCGCGGCTATAAAAAGTTTCACCCTGTTCATTACGTAGAATGAAGAAACCTGCGCCATTCAGTGCGAGGTCGGAAGGATTCTCTGTTTGCCGGATTTCACCTGCCTGTGTCCGCAGCGCGTTGCCCATGATGTTCGTGCCGTAACCGGCGTTGTCTCCGGATCCGTTCACGCTGCGAAAGAAGGCGTCACTGCCACGAAATCCAGGCGTGTTCATGTTCGACACGTTGTTACTGATGGTGTCCAGGCTGCGAGAAAAACTGAACAGGCCGGAGAGGCTGTTGAAGAATGACTGGAACATGATTGTTATCCCCCTTGTTGAATCAGAATCTGACCAGACGTACTTGCGAGAGCCGCACGCCAGTAACCACATTGCCCTCCGCGTCGGTGACGCTCAGGCTCGGGCCGGATGGAAGGAACTCGACCGCAGTTATCTGCCCGGTGATTGGCCCTGCGTTGCCCACATACTCGACCTGGCGGCCAAGCAGGCCGATGGACTGCGCTGTTGAGTTCATGAACACAAGGTTCTGCATGCTTTCGTTGGACTGCCGCGATTGTTCGAGGTTGGCGAACTGTGCCATCTGCGCGAGGAACTCACGGTTGTTTACAGGCTCCAGCGGATCCTGGAACGACAGCTGTGCAAGGAACAGGCGAACCAGGTCATCCTGATTAAGCCCGCTTCGCAAGGTTGAAGACGTATCTGCCGCCAGGCTCGAACCAATTGCATCAATCATGAGTTGTGCTCCTTTGAAACATGCGCGGCTTCACCCGTGCTGTCTGTTTGCCACGCGATGTGACCATTGACAGTGATTTTTCGAATGGGCGTGTTGCTGCGATTTGCCGCCTCCAGAATCGCATCAACCAGTTGCGTTACTTCTGCGCTGGAGAGACGGTAGTCACGAACGCGCACGTCGATGTTTCCATCTCGCGGGATCAGGTGGAGTCGGCGCGCCAGCCATTCTGCAAGCATCACTTTTGGTTGTGAGGAACGGTTTGATTCGGCGAGAGCATTTTCTTGTTTGCCGACGCTTCTTGCCGTCGTAATGTTCGTATCACCAATGAGCGACGAATGGCGCCAGGCCACGTCAGCAGTGCGCGTGATCGGGTTCGAATGGCGCGCTGGTTGTGCAGCCGGCACCGTAGTGAACGCTTGCGGCGTTACCGGTTCGGTACCGGATACGGGATGCATGCCGGTATACGAATGAATGAAGGAGATGCGGCCATCGGCGATGGCTTGCAGCAGTACCAGCACTGCATTCTCGTGACCATTGTCTGTCATGCGCGCATAGGCGTCGTTCCCGGTTCCTGAGTCTGCGCGGGTCGTTCCCGTTTCGTCTCTTTGCGGTACGAGACGTGCAAAAGCGAGCTGTTCGTCATGCCGCGTATTCACCGTGGAGTTTGCGGCGCCGCCGTTAAAAAGAAGCTCGCTCCAAGGGCCGGATTCAAGCGATGTCCGACCTTGTCGTTGTCCTCCCTGGTGTTGCATGGCCTGTCCGCCGGACAACAGATTCTGCGGTAGCGGTGGCAGCATGATTTTTGTCATCACTTGTCCTTTTGGCCGGAGAGCCAGTATTCAAGTTGATCCAGGAGGCGGCGATTACCGGAATCTCTACGCTCAATACGGGCTTCGCGTTCTTGTCGATGTTCCGCCGCCTTACGGTGACTCCACGCGTTGGAAAGTTCTCGTGTCTTGGCGCGGTGTAACTGCGCGATCCCCTCCGTCTCCAGCCGCTGTTCACGCTGTTCATCGTCCAGGCGTTCGCCGACAGCGAGTAACTGCTGATAACGGCCCACATCAAAGTCCGTTTCCGCGGCGTGAACGCGGCTCTGTACTTCACCCAGCGCATCAATTCGTTTCTCAATGGCTTCCAACGCGCCGTTCGCTTCATGCTGGCGACGCAGGATCTCTGCCATTTCGTGTCGTCGTTGCGTCTCTCCCAAAAGACGAAAGCGTGTCAGTACTTTGAGTTGTTCTGTCTTTCGGGTCACGAGTGGCTGCCTTTTCCGTCGATCGCCTGTTTCAGTGCGGTGCGCATCTCATCGACAGCGATGTCTTCATCGGAGGTTTGCCGCAGAAAGCTCTCGATGTGCGGTATGCGTCGCACCGCTTCGTCCAGGGGACGATTGGCACCTTCCTTGTAGGCGCCCATGTCGATAAGGTCCCGCGAGGCTTCATAGCGGGCGACAAGTTCCGTCAACCGTGCAGCATCGCGACGTGCATTCATGTCGACGACTTTAGGCATGAGACGGCTGACGCTGTGGCCGGTATCAATTGCAGGGTAGTGACCGCGATTGGCAAGCTCTCGTGAAAGACTGATGTGTCCGTCGAGCAGTGCGCGCATGTGATCGGCGACCGGTTCGTTCATGTCGTCACCTTCGACGAGAACGCTGTAAACCGCCGTCACGGAACCACCGGCGCGCAAACGTCCGCCACGCTCCAGCACTTGGGGCAGCAGACTGAAAACCGACGGTGTGTAACCACGCGAGGCCGGCGGCTCACCCACAGCAAGTCCGATTTCGCGTTGAGCCATGGCGAAGCGAGTGATCGAGTCCATGATCATGAACACGTCTTTCCCTTGATCACGAAAATACTCCGCGATTGCGGTCGCGGCGTGCACGGCGTGTGTCCGAACGAGGGCAGGCTGGTCCGCCGTCGCGACTATCACGACCGAGCGTGCAAGACCTTCCTTACCAAGCGACTCATGGATGAAGTCCCAGACTTCACGACCACGTTCACCGATCATCGCGATAATGTTGATATCCGCTTTCACGTTACGCGCCAGCATGCCAAGCAAGGTGCTCTTGCCCACACCGCTGCCCGCAAAAATGCCGGTGCGCTGTCCCTTGCCGAGCGTGATGAGTCCGTCGATAGCACGAATGCCGGTTTCAAGCATCTCGCTGATCGGCTCGCGATCCAATGGATTGATTGGATCGCGATACAGGGGATATTCATCGTCGTGACGGATAGCGTCCCTGCCATCCAGTGGCCTGCTGAAAGCATCCACAACCCGTCCGAGCAAGCCGCGCCCGACAGGAATTCCAAGCGCACGACCTTTCGCGACAATCTCGCTTTCCAGGGAAATGCCACGCGTATTGCCGTATGGCATAAGCAGTACGCGTCCGTTCCGGAATCCGACGACTTCGGCGGGAACGGGTTCGGTGCGGCCACGCGGAAATACTTCGCACAGTTCTCCCAGGAAAACGTTCGGGCCGCTGGCTTCGATAACGAGTCCGTTGAAGTCCAACACTTTTCCGACACGCCGTGTCAGTTCAGAGTTGGCGATGTTCGTGAGGTAACGGGAGGCGAGCGCTTCCATGTCAGCTATCCGTGCCGCGATACGTGCCGACCAGGACTTCGCGGAACCGTGCAAGCTGCTGTTCGATACCTGCATCCAGCGTGCCATGTTCGGTTTCAATCAGACAGTCACCGGGCTTCAGCGCATCATCGGCAACAAAGATCGCCGTTGACGGTTCCTGCGCAGCCCCATCACCGGCCGCTATCAATTCCATATCCTTTCTCGATACGCGGATGCGTAATGGATTTGCGGCCGCGGCGCGTGACAACTGCGTGTTGACGAGACGACGCACGAGTGAACGGTCCTTGGCCGCGTGACCCAATATTTTCAGTACACCCGCGAGCGCGATTTCAACGAGCATGGGTTCAAGATCGTTCAATAGCGCGTCGTGATATTCCTTCAATTCTCTGGCAACGCTGTCCAGTTGCCGTTGTGACTGCTGCAAGGCCTGCGTTTGTTTTTCTGCTTCCGCTTCCAATCGAATACGTTGTTCTTCCAGCGCTGCTGCATCATGGTTACGTTTTTCCTCGAGTTCCAGGCGAGCTTCGGCGCGTCCCGCTGCAAGACCTGTCTGTCGTTCCGTTTCGCGTAGTGCAGCAAGTTCGTCGGCAAACCGCGACCGCAACATGTCGAGATCCACTATCTCCAGTCGATCCTGTGCGCCTTTGTCGATGCTTGATAGGTTGGCTGCGTGACGTAGCGGTAGCGCACGCGCGTCGCACGGATTCGTGTCACGAAGAACTCGATCCTTGTCGGTCATTCGACAAACTCCACTGCTGCCGGCTCGCAGTTCTGCAGATGACGAGCGAAACTTCCAGGTGCTGCAACAGTTTCTAGCGCGGCAGCGAGTTTGGGCGGCAGACCGCAGGTGTCGAGTTGTTGGCGCCACTCATCCGGAAGCAATACGGCGTCGGCGTTCGAATTTGTCAATAGCGCTTTCGTTTTCGATCTGGCTTCAACGAGAGAGTGTTCGAGTAGGCCACGGTTGCCATGCGCCATGCGGACGACGCGTGACACTTCTGCTTCAAGTGAATCGCGCAGCGTCACCGGAACACGTTCCAGTACCCAGCGTTGATCCGCTGCGTGCATAGTGGCTAATCTCAACGCCGCAAGTTTCAGACCACGCGTACTCATGAACGTGCGGCCTCCGCGGGTGATTCATCAAGCCACGCTCGGATTTCCATCATTGCACTTTCACGCTCCTGTGCATTCATCCGTCGTGCCTCATTCTTTCTTGCGCGACGCGCGATAAACACGAGCAGAAAAAGCAGCAGAGCCAGTAATAACGTGCCGACGACAAGCATGTGTCTGATACTGAAGGGCGGTACACGTTCCACCACACCAGCATCGAGCGCTGACGCACTCGTGACGTTGGTAACTGGCAGAGGTGTCGGAGCGACAAACGTATTCTCCGGCGCTTCAATGCCTGGTTTGTCAAACGAAGTAATGACGACGCGATCGCCTCGAGCGGCATCAAGCCCCGCCGCTGCGGATATAAGGTCCTTCAAACGCGTTTGCTCATCATTCGTAAGGTCTCCGTCTATCAGTACACCCACCGTCAGCTTTTCAATACGTCCTGACGCATAAACTATTTCCTCGACGGATTTTCCCAACGCGTACTCCACTTCCTCGGATGTATTAGCGGCGGGCGTGACGGAATTTTTTGCTGTGTCGGCAGGGCCGAGGCGGTTTTCCTTCCGTCGCAATACAGCACCCTCACCGCCGTTGTCCTGCGACAGCACTTGTTCGCGCGTCTGTGTGACGCGATCGAAGTTCAATGTTGCGGAAACGGATACGGAAAAGGTGCCGGCATTGAAGCTTGATCCCAGAAGTGCGACAAGTTTGTTTTTAAGGTCGGACTCGATGCGTCGCTTTTTGTCGAGTTGTGATGCCGCACCAATGCCGGCGGTTGCAGCGTCGGCACCGGATAGCGGCGTGCCTTGATGGTTCAGAACAACAACAGTATCGGCATCCATGCCTTCTACGGCGGCCGCAACGAGATGCTGGATGCCGGCGATCCGGACTGCATCGAGGGGCGCTTCATTCACCGTCGTTACGGTAACGGACGCCTTGGGTGCCCCGCGCTCACGAAAGAATGCGCTTGAACGGGGCAATGTCAGATGAACACGCGCTGCACGCACTTCTGACAATGACGTTATCGTTCGCTCGAGTTCACCTTGCAGCGCGCGCTGGAAGTTCACTTTCTGCGCGAAATCCGTCATGCCGTAATCAGCGTCACTGAACAGTTCGAAGCCCACCGACCCATTGTGGGGTATGCCGCGCGAAACCAGCTCCATGCGCGTCGCCAACACCTTCGACTCTGGCACAAGCAACGCAGAGCCTTTCTCGGCGAATTCGTAAGGCACGCCCATTTCCTGAAGTGCGGCGATCACTTCCGCCGTAGATGAGGCGTCGAGATCGCGGAACAGGACGCTGTTTTTTGATTGCAGAAGCCACCACGCGGATGCCGCCAGTAACAGCAACAACAGAGCCGCCGCTACGAACAGCATCGGTCGCGGAATACTGGATATCGGTGTGGCGTTATTATCGTTCATGAACATCACTCTTGATCCTTAAAGCTGCATCCGCATGAATTCCTGGTACGACTCGACCAGTCTGTTCCTGACCTCGACAGCCAGTTGCAGAGAGAACTTCGCTTTCTCCATGGCGATAACAAGATCGTGCACAGCGATATCGCCACCGGCGGCGTAACTTCGTAACAAGCTGTCTGCTTTGTTCACAGCGTTCTGCACGTTGCCGAGCCCATTTTCCAATGCCGCTTTGAAGTCGGCCGGTTGAATACCGGCAGTCGATGAAGATTGGGCAGGAGAAATTCCGGGTAACTGGATGGGATCAACGATCATGCTTGTCTCCCGATCTCAAGTGCCTTCATCAACATTTCGCGCAATGTGTTCATGGCCCGAACATTGGCTTCATAGGAACGACTTGCGGAGACGAGTGTTGTCATTTCATCGACAATATTGACGTCAGGGAAACGAACGTTGCCGTTGGCGTCAGCAAGAGGATTGCCAGGGTCGTTGACCAGCTTGAACGTCTGCGTGCCTTCAACGCCGCCGAGATGCATGGCGAAGTCGCCTGCTGTGGCGGACACGCGCATCGGTCGAAGAGGGCTGCCCTCTGTAACGGGCATGTTGGCAATAGCGATATTGTGCGTGGCGGCTTCAAGACGAAGGCGTTCGTATGCCAGTCCAAACTGTCCCACTCCGAAAACGTTATCGATGTTCATGTGTTCAACCTCTTGCGGTTACGGCAAGGCGCATCAGGCCGAAATGCCGGTTCAATGATTCAACCAGTGTGATGTAACGCGTGTTGGCCGCCATCATCTGCGCTACTTCATGATCAAGCTGTACGCCGTTGCCCAGCAGCCCTCGCCCAGGTTCCGTGATGAGACGGAAATCGCGCAGGGTGGAATCTTGCAGCGTCATGGCGAGCGCGTCGGAATCGTTCAGCGACGCGCGTACAGCCGAAAGCTGGGCGGAGAAATCGATGCGCTGCGGCTGATAGCCTTCAATGTTCGCGCTCGCGATATTGCGACTCGCAATTTGTGCCTGGGCCTGCGCAAGGTCCATGGACCAGTGGACGAGCCTTGCGGTGATTTCGGAAACTTCCACGAATTCCTCCTTATTGAATGATCAGCTCGCCGTGCAAGGCGCCAGCGCTCTTTATCGCTTGCAGCACGGTGATTACATCTCGTGTGTTCAGATGTATGCGACGCAAGGCGGCGACAAGATCCGCGACGGTCGTTCCCGCCGGAAGCGTAACGTCGCCGCCTTCCTGTTCAATCACTTCGATTTCGGTATCCGGAACAACGACAGTGCGAATCGATGAATCAGTGCGGCTCAGGAATGTGTTCGGCTGGGAGACCTGATAATAGGTGTCGATCACGACCTGAAGATTTCCATGTGAAACAGTGACATCTGCGATTCGCACTTCACCACCGGCGACGACGGTACCGGTGCGCTCGTTGACGACGACGCGCGCGCGCTGATCCGGCGCGACCAAGACGTTTTCAATTTGCGCAATGAGGGAAACGGGATTTGATACAGGATCTGGAAGCCTGACAGCCACTTTACCGGCATGCGCGGCGCTGACCGTCGCTTCCGGCAACATGGCAGCAAGAGCCTGCACGATGCGTTCGGCTGTCGTGAAGTCTGGCTGGTTCAGAACAACGACAATTTCGTCGGTCGACACACTTTCAAATGCGGCGACCGTTCGTTCAACCGTGGCACCATCCGGCACAATGCCGACTGTGGGATGGTTTTTCTGCACCGAGCTTTCAAAGGATTCGAAATAGTAGCCGCCTGTTGCAAGCGAGCCCTGCGCCAACGCATACAGTTTGTCGTCGGGACCATGCAGCGGGGTCATGAGCAGTGTGCCGCCCATCAGGCTTTTGGCATCGCCAACAGAGGACGCCTGTACATCCAGCTTATCGCCGGGCTCAGCGAAGGCGGGGAGGGTAGCGGTCACCATTACGGCGGCGACATTTCGGCTGGAGATGTCGCGTTCCTCGACCAGCACGCCGAAGTTCGCGAGTGCGTTCACGACGGATTGCACTGTAGCGCGGTTGCGTTGGCTGTCACCCGTACCGGACAAACCCACGACCAGACCATAGCCGACGAGCGGATTTTCACGAACGCCTTCGATGCGCCCAAGTTCTTTCAGTCGAACGCCATTCTCGTTCTGTGGAAGGGCAGATGGACTGACGCAAAGCGCGAGCACAATCACGAACAGTTTTTTCATATCAATCCCAGCCATTCGAACATGCGATAAATCCAGCTTCGCTCCTGCGAGTCCGCGACGACGCCGTCACCCGTGAAGGAAATCATGACATCGGCAAGACGTGGCGACAGCACGGCGTTGTCCGGTCCGATGTCTTCACGTCGCACCAAGCCTTCTATGGCGATAGTTTGCTGTTCGCCGTTGATCACGATTGTCTGCTCACCGTGAATACGCAGCAGATCGTCGTTTTCGATCGCTACGACCCGAACAGCAATCTGTGCTTGCAGGCGTCCTTCGCGAACGGTTTTGCCGTTGCCATCGGCTTCACCCATGGCACCGGCACCGAAATCCCGGGTTTCCTCACCCGTGTCGATATTGGCGCCGAAACGCCAGTCTTTCTCTGTACCCGTTGCGGCACTGGAGGCAGCCATCGCGCTTTCGACGACAACTACCGTAAGGGGATCGCCGACGCGATAGGCTCTCTGGTCAGCAACAATGGCGCGGTACTCGTCGGCGTTGATCAGCGAACCGCCAACGGCAGACGCTGACGTCGACACAGTCAATAGAAGGAGCGTGAAAAACCGTTTAGAGTTCAATTTCGAGTTCTCCTTTGCCAGTGACTCGCGCAAGTGTGAGAGCGTCAGCGTTATCAATCAGTATGTTGATCGTATCGCCGGGAAAACCTTCGCCTTTCGCCACTCCCCAGGCGGTCAATGAAATCGTTTCACCCGACAAATGCACTTTTACCCTGTCACCACGTTCCACTAATGGCGCGGGTTCCAGCATCGATTGCACGAGAACATCGCCTTCACGTACAGGTTGCCGAAGGCGTACCGCCTCGCGCGGCATTTCAACAACAGGCTCACCGTCCAGGCGCGCGACGTCCACACGTTGCAAACGCAGGTCATCAGGTTCAGGAATCTCGCCGCGCGTCATTTGCCGGTTGAAAACCGGCAACTCGCGATAGGCCTCTACGGCCAGCCAGACGGGGACACTTTGCACGCTGCGACCGTTCTGCGTGACATCGACGCGGATGGCCATGCGCGGGCGAACTGCAACGTGTTCATCGAGTCGGGCGATCAAGGTCACAGGGCCCGCGGGAATCAGGACATCGGAAAGTCGGCCGACTGCGCGAAGAGTGACGTCGATAAATTTCCCGTTGAGCCTTTGCTCAAGCGCAGTCCTTGCCGCGTCAACTAACGCGTTTTCCGGAATGCGGAGGAAAGGAGCTTCACGCCGGATACTGCGCGTACCTAACCAGGTCCATTCAACATTGGTGAATTGGTCTGAGAGCGAAGCGATGATGGCGTCGCTGGTAATAACGGTCCGGCTTTCAGGCAGCGCGATCACCGCTGCACCGATACGTTCCGCAAGTCCGGCATCTTTCGACCAGACATTCGCAACATGATTTGCTGCCACTGAATTGTCACCCCGATAAAACGGCTCGCGGAACGACAGGCGAACCTCGGCACATGTCGCGACGAGCGGCCAACAGAGCAGGGCAAGAATGGCGAAACGTGGCAGCATGATCAGCGGCGCAGATTGTTGATTGTCTCGAGGACCTGATCCGACGTCTGCAGGAGTCGCGCGTTCAACTGGTAGGCACGTTGCGCGAGCATGAGATTCGTCATCTCTTCGGTAAGGTCGACATTCGACATTTCCAGGTAGCCTTGCATCAGCCCACCTGTACCGGCATCGCCTGGAGCTGTGTAAAACACCGCGCCTGACTCCTGCGTGCTCGCGTAGTAACTGTTTCCGACCGGCTCCAGTCCGGACGTGTTGACGAATCGTGCCAACTCGATCGTGCCGAGAGACACCGGTTCGGTTTCACCGACAAGCCGGACACGCACTTCGCCCGTGGCACCGAATTCGATTTCCTCGGCGTCTACCGGAATCCGGATTCCAGCACTGAGACGATCGCCATTCTGGGTTGCGAGGAACCCGTCGCGGTCCAGGCGAAGCTGACCGGCCCGCGTATAACGTGCTTCGCCATCAGCAGTTATGACTTCGAGAAAACCGCCGCCCTGGATCGCGATGTCGAGCGGGTTTTGCGTCTGCCGGATTTCGCCGCCGGAAAAGTCGGGGCGCGTCGAAGCGACGCTCGTGCCGGAACCGATCATCGTGCCCTGCCTGGCATCGTCGCGCTGTACTTCGGGCAGTTGCACATTTCGATAAGTGAGATCGGCGAAACTGACGCGCGCTTTCTTGAAACCGGCTGTGTTCATGTTGACGACGTTGTTGGATATGACGTCGAGATGAGCCTGCTGCGTACGCAGCCCTGTGTTTGCTATATAAAGTGCATCGATCATGATTGCTCCTTAACGTTTTGATCCAAGTTGGTTGATGCCGACATCCAGCATGCGGTCGTAAGTGACCATCGCGCGTTGCACGCTTTCGAGATGGCGCGACAGTTCAATCAGTCGCACCATCTCGTTGGTGACATTCACGTTGGAGGTTTCGAGCATTCCCTGGTGAACACGCGCTGAATGTGTTTCGCCAGTCGCTTTAAAGGTGTAAAGACCGGTTCCTGCAGACTGGACCTCGCTTCCATCAGCCGGCGAGGCAAGAACAAAACGGTCAACGACAACGCCTTCCTGCATGATCCTGCCGTCAAGATCCACACTGAATGAGGCGTCGCGCAGCGCGATCGAGCCACTTTCGCCAAGCACAGGAAAACCGGCGGCAGTGAGCAGCCGGCCTTCGGCGTCGAGATTGAAAGAGCCGTTCCGCGTGTACTGCACGCCCGCGGGTGTCATGACGGAGAAGAAGGCATTGCCCGAAAGCGCGACATCGAGGCTTCGGCCCGTGCTTTGAAGGCTTCCGGAACTCATTGAAATCTGTTCATGCAGGTTTTCAGGTCCCGGAATCCTGTTGCCGGCAGTACTGTCGGCAGATTGCGTGACTGGCAGGAACTGGATTGCACGAAAACCATGCGTTCCGGCGTTCGTCACGTTCTGACTGGCGGCGCGCAAACGCAGCAAGTCAGTGTTCATGGATTCCGAAATGGCGGTAATCGCGTCACTCATGATGCAACTCCCTCGCTGAGCGTTTCCAATGAGATCATTCCGAACGCACGTACACGTGCGCTTGACGGCAGTTCGTTCATACCGAGAACGGCTATGTGCGGAAGCGCCCGTTGCACCAGATTCCTGATCTGCCGTCGGAGGTTTCCGGGACAGAGCAGTACAGGCAGGTGGCTGCGCTCCATCATTTGCTCGCTCTGACGAGCAAGGCTTGAAATGAAGCGGTCGATCTGTTCCGGGTCGTTGAATAACAGCGCGCCGGCGTCACGTTGACGGGCTGCGGTCAACAGCATGCGTTCCAGCTCCGGCGCGAGCGTCAACACGTGGACGCTGCCTTCCTTGTCCGCTACGGATTGGCAGATTGTTGCGCCGAGGCGTTCGCGAGCCCTTTCTGTCAGATCATCCGGAGACTTCGTAATCTTTCCCTGGTCAACAAGGACTTCAAGGATTGCCTCGACATTGCGGATGGAGACTTTCTCGCGCAGCAGCTGCTGCAACACTTTCTGTACTTCTGAAAATGACAGTACGGCGGGTACAAGCTCCTCCAGCAACGGAGCGTTCTGATCACGCGTACGATCGAGTAAGCGCTCTGTTTCAGCGCGTGTCAGCAGATCGCCCGCGCGCTGTCGCACTGTTTCGCTGAAGTGGGTCAGGACAACGGTCTCGGGATCCACCAGCGTGTAGCCGGCACTGCGCGCCAGTTGACGTTGTTCGGGTTGTACCCACTTTGCCGGCAGCCCATAAGTAGGCTCGACCGTGTCTTCGCCATCGAGTTCTGTCTTGCCGGCGTTCGGCTTGATTGCAAGCAGCCGATCAGTGCGTAATGTGCCGTTTGCGGCCTGGTTGTCGTGAACATGAATCGCGTACTGATCGGCGCGCAGCCTGGTGTCCTGATGAACGCGCACTTGCGGAATCACGAAACCCATTTCCAGCGCGAACTGTTTGCGGAAACCTTGCAATCGTTCAGTGAACGCCTGTTCATTGGAATCAAAGAAGCCGGCCAGATCGGCGCCCACACGGATCTCCAACGGATGAATTCTCATCAGCTCATAAAGATCATCAGTCCGTTTTGACTCCTTACCCGAAGCGTTGTTATCACTTTCCTTGGTGGCCGTGCTTCCCTTGGCGGGACGCAAGGCAAAGAAGGCGCCGACGGCAAAAAGCGCGAGTACGAGAAGAATCGGGAACACCGGCAGGCCGGGCATGAACAGAAGGCCAAGCAAGGCCAGCGCAACGATTATGAGCGTCTTGGGATGGCCGAGAACCTGGCGGGATATTTCCTCGCCGAGATGCGCATCCGTGGCCGCGCGCGTGATGATGATACCTGTGGCTGTTGCGATCACCAGCGATGGAATCTGAGTGACGATACCGTCACCGACCGTGAGTAATGTGTAGGTGTGGAGCGCGTCGGACCAGGAAAGCCCGTGTTGCGCAATGCCGACAGAAAGACCACCAATGATATTGATGAAAACAATGATGATGCCGGCGATGGCGTCGCCTTTGACAAACTTGGTCGCGCCATCCATGGCGCCGTAAAAACTTGCTTCTTTCTCGATCATCGCGCGCCGTTGTTTTGCTTCAGCTTCGTCGATGATGCCCATGTTCATATCAGCGTCGATGCTCATCTGCTTGCCGGGCATGCTGTCGAGCGTGAAGCGCGCGGCAACCTCGGCGACTCGTTGCGCGCCGTTGGTCACCACGACGTACTGCACGACGACCAGAATGAAAAACACGACAAGGCCGATGACGTAGTTTCCTCCGACGACGTAGGAGCCGACTGCCTGAATAACCTGTCCGGCATCAGCGTTATCGAGAATCAGGCGCGTTGAAGAGATGTTCAGCGACAGTCGGAACAATGTTGCAATCAGCAGCATTGATGGAAATGTCGAAAAGCTCAGCGGCTTGTCGGTGTAAAACGTCAGCAACAGAATCATCAATGCCAGGCTGACGTTGATGATCAACAGAAAATCGAGGAGTGCCGGCGGAATCGGCGTGAACAGAACGACAAGAATCGCGACCATCCCAAGTACGAGAAACAGATCGCGTTTGCCTTCCATGAGTTCGTTCCACACTCGCTTCATGCCTGCGATACCTTGCAGTCAGGCAACGTCATCAGCCAACGGTAAACCGGCGCCAATGATTCGAAACACTCTTCGGGAACCGGTTGATCCAGTTTCGCTGTTCGGTACAAGGCGCGTGCCAACGCCTGGTTCCGTATGACCGGTATTCCGTGCCGTCGTGCTTTACGTCGGATGGCTTCCGCAACACGGCCGGATCCCAAGGCGCGAATTTCCGGTGCGCGCATGCGAGCGGGCCGGTATTGAAGTGCAACGGCAAGATGAGTTGGATTGACAAGTACGACATCGGCCTCTGGAACGCGGGTAACCGCGCTCGCACGCTTGCGCATTTCCTGTTGTGTCTGTTTGCGTTTTGATTTGATCTCGGGATCACCTTCGCGCCGTTTGTGCTCGTCCTTGAGTTCCCGGCGACTCATCCGCAGGCGCTTTGCGTATTCATACTTTGAAAAGCCGAGATCCAGCAGTGCGATCACGGCAAAGATTCCGACAAGAATGAATGCGGTCACCGCGAGCAGATACATGACGCGGCCTGGAAGGGCGGCGGGAAGCAGTCTGCTGAGTTGAAGGATGTCGGGCAGGAAATAAGTTGCGCCCGTGTACAGGAAAGTGCCGACAAGCGCGAGCTTCAGGCTGACCTTGAACAGTTCGAACAGGACGCGCAGGTTGAAAAATTTCTTGATTCCCTGAGCGGGATTCAAGCGTGTGAAATCAGGAGTGATGGGATGCGAACTGAAAACAAAGCCCGCTTGCAGGAGAGTACCGAGCACCGCGGCAACGATCAAAGCGATCAACAATGGCGACATTGCAATCAATACGGGTTCCAGCGCCTCTGTCATCCACGGCAGCATGTTCTGAGCGTTCAGGCGCACATTCGCGGCCGTCGGAATGACAGAGCGGAAGGTATCCACCAACGCAGACGTAATGCTGCCGGCGGTAGCGACGAACATGACGGTAAATGTCAGCAGCATGAACACGGAAGCGACGTCCTGGCTCTTGCTGACCTGGCCGCGCTTGCGGGCTTCCTGCAGTTTGTACGGAGTCGCTTTTTCCGTTTTGTCTTGATCCTGCTCGGACATGTCATGCGCCTCCCATCGCTGGTATCCACGCTGATGTCGCACCGTCAAAAAGTCGGCGTAGGGGCGCTGCGGAGGTGCGCAGCACAATGGCTGTCAGAACAAGACCTATGCCGATCTTCAACGGCAGGCTGATGAAATAGACGTTGACCTGCGGCATCAATCGCGATGAATACGCAATCACGATGTCGACCAGGAGCAGGCCGATAACGATTGGCGCGACCAGCAGGAAGGCGAACAGGAACTGTTGGCCGATCAGCAACGCCAACCAATCAGGACCGATCGTCAGTGACGCCGCGCCAATCGGTACGAGCTGCATGGACACAGCCAGGCCGCGAATCAGATCGTGGTGAATGTTCCATTGCAGCAACGTGACCAACGCAACGAACGCGAGCGCGGAACCCAGCAACGCTTCCACACGCTGCGTTGTCGGATCAACAATGCCGGCGGCGGCAAAGCCGATTTGCATGTCGACCAGACGGCCCATGAAACGCAGTACGCCGAAAATCAGGTGAATACTGAATGCGAGCGTGAGACCCAGAATGAACTCGCCGCCGAGCGCAAATATCATGGCGTTCATATCACCGGGAACGGATATCGATGATGCCGGAAGCGCGTAAGCAACAAGTCCGGCAAGAGCGCCGAGCAATCCCAGTCGTACGATTACCGGCAGCTGCGAGAAAAGTGAAATGCCTGGCAACGTCAACAGTGGCATCAGGCGAAAGGTCGCAAGCAGAAACGGCCAGATCGCTGAGGGGAGTGTATTTGCGAGTGACATCAGCGAAGCACCGCGCCGGACAGCATGCGAGTCGCGAAATCCGCGAGTACTGTCAGCATCCATGCTCCGAAGAAAAGCAGCGTAAACGCGACTGCCGCAAGTTTCGGAACAAACGTCAACGTCATTTCCTGTATCTGTGTTACGACCTGGAAAATGCTGATAATCAAACCGACGATCAGCGCGACCAGGAGCACCGGCGCAGAAACAAGCGCGGCGGTCTTCACGGTTTCCGAAAGCAGGAACAGCGCACTGTCAAAGTCAAGATCCATCTTCGCCGCCTACCCCTGATTTCTGCGTGAAGCGGCCAGTTGATTGATCAGCTCCGCCAGAGGAACGGTGCCGGTGGGTGACGGACCATTGAGAACGTCGTCGATGATCTTGCGGGCCGGCTCATCCTTGCCTTCGCGTTCGAGCAAGAGGCTTTCCGCGTAGCGCGCCGAGTAGCAGGCGGGATTAAGGCCCTGTGCACGACGAACTGATTTGCGCGCTGTCTCGATGTCGCCGCGCAAGGCCGCAATGACAGCGAGGCCGCCATGTGTTTCGTCGAAGTTCCTGTCGATTTCATATGCGCGTTGAAAACTGTCTTCCGCATGATCGATCTGGTCGTTCAGCAACTGGCACCATGCAAGCATGTGCCAGGTACCGATGTGATCGGGCATGAATTCCACCGCGGAAAACAGTGACGTCATGGCGGCGTCGTGATCGGCATGTGCGAGCTGTGCTTGCGCCTGGAGTGACCAGGCGCGACCGGATTGCGGATGTCGTGCTAACGCTCGTGCGGAAAGTTCCTCTGCATCCGTCATCCGGTTCTGCGCGATTGCCACTCCCGCAGCGGCAAGAAGTGCTTCCAGACATTCAGGGTCGAAACTCAGAGCCTTCTCTGCTGCCGTGCGCGCAGCGTCGGTTTTGCCGCTGTCGAGGAGCAACAATGCAGACAAACCGACTGCCTCAGGATCCGTCGGCTGCAATTCCTGGTACCGGAGCAGAGTGTCAAGGGCGGTCTCGTATTTTCTCTGCGCGTATTGAATACGAACGTCAAGGAGCAGTAGCGGCTGGTATTCCGATTCGCGACCATGCAATGGTTCGATGATGCGAGCCGCTGTCTCGGCGTCTCTCAGACAAAGCCTCGATAACGCGAGGTTGTAGCGGATAGCCAGATTGTCGATGCCGTCATCAAGAAGCGCACTCAGGATTTCTGCGGCGTTGGCATAGTCGCCAGTCGCGATCCACGCGCTAGCCAGGCGGAATCGAAGTCCGACGTGTTGCGGATTCAGCTCGTTAAGCCGTTCAAGTGTTGCGACGAACTCCGCGGCTTCACCGAGTTGCAGCAAAACGTCTGCAAGTTCGCAAGCGATATCCGCGTTATCCGGATCAACGCGAAAGAAGCGTTCAAGCCGACCGGAGCGATCGCGCAGCGCTTGTTCAGAATCCATCAGTTGCTCCCCCCGAAGCGTTGTTTAGTGAGCCGCTTTGTCCGAATCCGTGTAAGCAGCAGTGCGTTGCTTGTCGTCGCCTTCAAGCGCATTGAGAACATCGTGCGCGCGTTTTACGTAAAGGTTCTCTGGATTGGTTGTGTCGATTAACTGCCGCAGGCCAAAAACCCCTTCGTCCCGACGATTTTCGTCAAGCAGTAAGAGGCTGCGGAAGAACAGTGCTGGAGGGTAGTTAGGGCTTGCTTCGAGAACGCGACTCCACGTCGTTATTGCAGCCGCAGTGTCACCACCGTCGCGGAGTGCTACGCCGAGTTCGAAACGTTCCTGAAGTGCATCAGGCTGCCTCTCGATGTATATCGAGAACTCCTGCTGCGCTTTTTTGAAAAGCCCCAGACGCGCGAACGCCTTGCCAAGCAACGCGTGAACGTCGACAGGAATGCTTTGCCGAGTTTTCGCGTACTTCAGCTTGACGAGTGCTGCGGCTACTTGATTGTTTTCAAGTTCGAGCCGAGCGAGTGCGACGAGTTCCTCGCCGTCGAGAAGATCGAAATGTTCCATTGCCCCATCCCCGGAAAAACTCCCTTATCGAACTGCGCCATCCTTCGTTTGCCCCGGGATAAGTCGCAGTTCGAGGTGGCGTTTTATTACACAAGAGTTTTGGGAAGGCAAGACACACGGAATCAAATTTTTGCGAAATTTCAGTTTTCTCTTTCGTCGCGTGGAGAAACGGAAACAAGTTCACTTGATTAGGCGACTATTCCCGCCAAGTCAATTGTTATTAAAGGGATTTCTTCGACGCGGGCGATGTTCTTGGAGTGATGTCTCCTGGTCTTGTGTCTGCTTTCGCCGGAAATTTTGTGTAGATGAGGTGCTTAAATTTCGAAATCGGATATTAGCGGGGGTTTTTCGCGCGTCCAGTTAGCTGTGTTATTTGCCGAGGACATCACCTGGAATTGGAGAAGCGTCACCGCCTCGAAACGCGAATCAAAGATCGCGATAACGATCAAAAATATTCCGAGGTTTGAAATGAAACAGCGCTTTTATATTGTTGCATGTATCAAATTTCGATCACGCGCAGATCCAGTTGCTGTTGAAGGTAACAAGAAAAAGATTTGCACGAATGTGATCGAAAATTTCTATCCGATCAGGCGAATATTGTCCTTTTTCGAGGTGTAGATACGTGTCGTAACGCATCTATAGATCGTTGGGGAAATAATGTGGCTGTCTCGTTTGCTGGAGCAGATGGACGCACCGCTGCTCAAATCGTGAACGCTTTCAATTGATCTGCGTCCGCATGTTTAACGCGCCTCGGCATATTGACGACAAGACGTCGTCGAGCGCTTAAAGTCAGACTTGCGCTGCTTGGTCTTGTTATCGAAAATCTCGTTGCAGCAATTATGCGCATATCGGCACGGATCATTTCGTGCTGCCCGGCGACGAACTTGTCATCGCGTAGCGGACGCGCTTATCTCTAACGCCAAAGAGCTTTGAAACTACGCACGCCAATCGTTATAGCGCTGGAAAACAAGACTCGCGTTCGTTCCCCCGAAGCCGAAACTGTTCGACATCACGCGTTCGACATTCTGCTGGCGCGTCTCGCGGATGACCGGCATGCCGGCGGCGGCGGGATCGAGATTGTCGATGTTCGCGCTCGCGGCAAGGAAGCCGTCGCGCAACATCAGTAGCGAATAGATCGCTTCGTGCACGCCGGCGGCGCCGAGCGAATGTCCCGACAGCGATTTGGTGGAAGAAAATGCGGGTGCGGCATCACCGAATACCGCGCGTATGGCGTTGAGTTCCGCCTTGTCGCCCGCAGGCGTCGATGTTCCGTGTGTGTTGAGATAATCGATGTCGCCATCAACCGTTGACAGCGCCATTTGCATGCAGCGTTCGGCGCCTTCACCGGATGGTGCGACCATGTCGTGTCCGTCCGACGTCGCGCCGTAGCCGATGAGCTCGGCATGGATTTTCGCGCCGCGCGCTTTCGCATGTTCCAGTTCTTCCAGCACGAGCATGCCGCCGCCGGCCGCGATCACGAATCCGTCACGTGCGGCGTCATACGCGCGCGATGCCTTGTCCGGTGTTTCGTTGAAGTTGGCGGACAACGCGCCCATCGCATCGAACATCACGGTCATGCCCCAATGCAGTTCCTCGCCGCCACCCGCGAACAAGACGTCCTGCTTGCCGAGCTGGATCTGCTCCATCGCGGCACCGATGCAATGCGCGGATGTCGCGCACGCAGACGAGAGGGAATAGTTGATGCCGCGAATGTGAAACGGTGTCGCGAGGCAGGCCGACACCGTGGATGTCATCGTGCGCGGAACCATGTACGGACCGACGCGGCGCGCGCCCTTGTTGCGCAGAATGTCCGCGGTCTCGATCTGGTATTCACAGGAACCGCCGCCGGAACCGGCAATCAATCCGGTGCGTTCGTTCGAGATATCGCGCTCTTCGAGTCCGGCATCTGCGATGGCATCGCGCATGGCGATGTAGGCATACGCCGCCGCGTCACCCATGAAGCGACGCAATTTGCGATCGATGAGTTCCGCGGTGTCGATCACGGGCTTGCCGGCGATGTGACTGCGAAAACCCAGTTCCGCGTACTCGGGAATGAACGTGATGCCGGACCGGCCAAAACGCAGCGACTCGCTGACCGAAGCAACATCGTTGCCGAGACACGAGACGATGCCCATGCCGGTGATGACGACTCTTCGCATGATGATTTTTCTCAGAAGGAATCGGTGGACGTGAACAGCCCGACGCGCAGATCCGTTGCAGTGTAGATTTCACGGTCGTCGACCAGCACGCGGCCGTCGGCGATCGCCATGACAAGCTTGCGTTCGATGACGCGTTTCATGTCGATCTCGTACGTGACTTTTTTCGCCGTGGGCAGCACCTGCCCGAAGAATTTCACTTCTCCGACGCCGAGCGCGCGACCGCGACCGGGATTGCCTTTCCAGCAGAGGAAAAAGCCGACGAGCTGCCAGAGCGCGTCGAGTCCGAGGCAGCCGGGCATGACGGGATCGCCTTCGAAGTGACAGGCGAAAAACCACAGCTCGGGATTGATGTCGAGTTCGGCCACGATGCGGCCTTTGCCGGCCGGGCCGCCGTCGGCGGTGATCGAGGTGATGCGATCGAGCATCAGCATGTCGGGTAGCGGCAGACGACCGTTGCCGGCGCCGAACATCTCGCCGTGCGCGCACGCGAGCAGCTCCTCGCGGTTGAAACTGTTCTGGTTCATGTGTGTCCTGGTGATGGTGGCAGGAGGCATTATGCAGGATATGAAGCGGGAGGAGGTGATTCTGCCTCATCCGCCTTGATGGTGCATTGCTGCATCAATCGGACATGCTCACACCGTGTTCGCGCGCAAGCCGGATCGCGGAGACTTTCTTCTCCGCGTCGATCAGCGCATCGAAGCGCTGCACGATCTCTGGATCTTCCAGCCTTGCCAGTTCGTCGCGAATTTCTTCAAGCGTCTTCACGTGCTCTTTTCGGGTTGTGCGATCGTCAGTGTTCATTGATTTTCAGTTCCCCCGAAATTTCTGGAAGTGTCGATATACAACCTCACGTTCATCGTCTCGTGTTTGAACGCAAAGGGCGAATCTTCAGCGTGAAAAATCTATTTCGTGACGATCTCGCCGTGCATCGGCGCGAGTCGCGCGAGCAGGCGATTCTGCGCGGATTGCGGAATATGCAGCGCGTCCATTGCGATCTGCAGGTCTTCCACGAGTGCGTCGAAGTCCGCGCGCGTGACGGCGAGACCTTCATGCACGTTGATCATCGAATCACCGGTATAGGTGCAAGGTCCGCCGGCTTCAACGCAGATCTGCTCGGCGAGTTTTTCGCGGAAACGGTCGAGGTCGGTTTCCGCAAACTGATGCGCGATGCGTGTGTCGTTCATGATGCGGAATGTCAGTTCATCGACAAGGCGCGCGATGCCGGCTTCACCGCCGAGATCTTCATACAGTGCCGCGGAAGTCGGTGCCGCGTCGCGCGCGCAGGCGGTGAGGGCGATGCAAAGAAATAGTGTGATGATCCGCATGCGGCGCTCCTAGAAACTGGCTTGCAGTGAAAGATAGAACCCGGCCTGGCGATCCAGTGTGCCGATCGAACCGAGATCGACGTAGGCCGCGGTGAACGCGAGTGAACGGCTGGGAAGATACGCGATGAATACATCGGCCCAGTCGTCTTCACCCGCGAAGGAAAGGTTGTCCGGTTTCTGCCGGTACTCGATGCCGACAACCGTATGCCTGTCCAGCATGACACCGGCTGCGGCTTCGGCCACGATCGAATAACCGTCTTCAAGATCACCGCCGAACCCGAGCAATCCAAGCTGATTTGCTTTTGTCGCACGCAACGCCGCGCTCCAGAGAATGTTTCTGTCACCAGGTCCGGCGAGCACCAGCCGGCTCGCGGCGATGTAAGTGTCCGTACCGGAATCATCCTGCGCGCCGATCAGGTTCGCGACGGCCGGATCGATGAGCTGCTTGTGCTGTACGCCGACGGCGATCTGCGGCCAGTCGCCATAGACGATGTCACCCGCGACGCGCAGTTTCGCGCCGATGACATTCTGACGAATGACGGTATCCGGCAGTCCCAGCGCGATGCCGAGCGTGCCGAGATCGAAGTTCTGCCGCGCGAAGGAAATTTCCAGACGATTGCCGAGACTCCATGCACCGCCGAACGCATCCAGCTGATAGTCGCCGGTGCGCACGTTGCTGATGAACGCGGTCGCGCCGTTCGTGTCGTTGGCGCCGTAACCGGCAATGGTCGCCCACGGTGTCAGTCCGCCGCCGCTCGCGCCTTCGATCTGCGTGACACCGCCGGTGCCGATGAGTCTTGCGCCTTCCGCCGCCGAGAGCGATGGCGATGCGACAAGCAACAAGAAGAGTGCGGAGTATAGGTATTTCATTGCTTCTCCCCGGTTCCGAAATTCCGGTACCACTCAAGGAATGCTTCGGCGGGCAACGGCCGGCTGAAGAGATATCCTTGCGCGACATCGCATGCATACTGTTTCAGAAGGTCGCGCGTTTCTTCCGCTTCGACGCCTTCCGCGATCACGCGCAATCCCATGTTGTGACCGAGTTCGATGGTTGATTTCACGATCACCGCATCTTCCGAATCCATCCTGAGACCGATGACGAAGGATTTGTCGATCTTGAGATTGTGCACCGGCAGGCGTTTCAGTTGCGCGAGCGACGAGTAGCCGGTGCCGAAATCGTCGATGGACAGACGTATTCCGCAATCACGCAACCGGTTGAGCATCGTGATCGCGAACTCCGCATCGCGCATCACCGCGCTTTCCGTGATCTCGACCACCAGTCGCTCGGGATCGATGTTTCGCACACGCAGACTGTCCGCAATCCTCTCGGGCAACTGCACGTCAATGAGATCAAGCGCGGAGAGATTGATGGAGATCGCAACGTCCGCACCCTGGTCAAGCCAGCGGCGCAGATTGTCGAGACTGTTATCGATCACCCAGTGCGTGATCAGTGAAATGTTGCCGGATTGTTCCGCGAGCGGAATGAATGCATCCGGCGCCATGCGCCCGAAGCCGGGGTGTTGCCAGCGTACCAGCGCTTCAACGTGGTGAACTTCACCGGTGTCGAGATCCACTTTCGGCTGGAACTCCAGAAACAACTGATCGTTTTCGACAGCGGCCTTCAGATCCGCGATCAGGCTCAGACGATGCAGATAGCGCTCGTCATAACCTTCCTGGTACATCGAAACGGATTGCCGTGACTGTTTCGCGTCGTACATCGCGATATCCGCGCGCCGCAGCAGTGTGTCGGCATCGATGCCATGCACGGGACAGACGGCGATGCCGATGCTGATGGAAATCTGCAATCGCGAATTGTGCACCTGCATGGACTGCGACAGGCGTTCCGAGAGCTTGCGCGCCTTTTGCGTCGCCGCTTCGCCGTCCGTGTCATCGAGAATGACGAGAAACTCGTCACCACCGAGCCGCGCGATGGTATCCGAAGCACGCAGGTCTTCGCGCAAACGTCCGGCGACTGCGCGGAGCACATCGTCACCGACGGCGTGGCCGAGCGTGTCGTTGATTTCCTTGAAGCGGTCCATGTCCAGCATGAGTACGGCGACATTGCCGCCGGTGCGCCGCGTGCGCGTGATCGCCTGCGTCAGCCGGTCATTCGCGAGCACGCGGTTCGGCAGGCCGGTCAACGTATCGTGCTGCGCCTGGAAAAGAATTTTCTGTTCGCGTTCGGCGATGCCGGACTGCATGTGATTGAACGCGGTCGCGAGCTTGCCGAGTTCATCCTTGCGTTTCGCGGGAATGCGCAGGCTGTAATCGCCCAGAGAAATCCGCCCGGCGACATTCACGAGTTCGCGTACGGGTTGCGAGACGCTGTTGGCGAGAATGATGGCGACGGCGAGCGTCGCGAACAATGCAATACCCGCGATGGCCAGCAACTGAAGCTGCAATTCACGATAGGGCTGAAGCGCGACGTCAAGTGGAATCTGCAGCAGGCCGAACACTTGCGCGTCTTCCATGCGTGCATTCAACGGGAATGACATCGTCAGAAAGGCGTTGTCCGCCATTTCCAGTTCTTGGACCGCGCCTTCCATGGCAAGTGCGGCGTCGGCTTTTGCCGCGAGAGACTTTCGCACTTCGCTCGGCAACGTGGAATTGGCAATGAAGCCGTCGAGCGACGGACTTGCCAGCGTCACTTCCAGATTGGTGAGACGTTTCAGCGATTCCGTGAATGTTTCGTTCAGTTCGAACGCGAGCACCACCCATGCGAGACGAAGCGGCGCGTGCACGGGAACGACGACCAGTTGATACACGTTTTCGCCGAGTACGGCCGCCGTCGCCGCCGCTCCGTCGCGTTCGGCCTCTTCGAGCAGCGCGGGATAGGGAAACACGACGTCGGTCGCCGCCTGCGATGACGTCGTCGTCAACACCTCACCTTCGAGATCGAGAATGAGCGCGACGTTCGCACCGATGCGGCGGCTGTGATTCAGGAGCACGGATCGCATGGTCGGAACGTCCTGCGTCGCGACCGCTTCGCGAAAACCGAAATCGTCCGCGAGTACGTTCGCGCTGTCGATCAACTGACTGACGCGACTGTCGAGCAACTGTTCGATGACGCGTTGTCCGATTTTCAGTTCTTCGCGCGCCGTGTCGATCACATCCGCGCGCGTGGTCGCCGAAACCGCGAGAAACGTCACGAGCAGCGCGCCGGCCGTGAGCGCCACGAACACCACCGCCAGCCGCGCCTGAAAACTGTTCACCATTCTCAATGACTCCGGCGCCGGTCGAATCGGGAAGTGCTGTTGTTGTCCGGCGCTTCGCGACGAAGCGGCGGTCCGAGCGCGAGTTCGATTTTCACCGATTCCGGTTGCGGCACAACGCTGACCGTGACCGGTGGTGTCGCTTCACCCATGCGCGGATGCCAGACATCGATCTCCAGTGGCGCGTCTTTCAGACCGGAGAAATCGATACGTCCTTCGCCGTCAGTGACGCCGAAACGCGGCGCATCGGTGACGTAGATGAAACCGAGCATCCAGTCGTGAATGTTGCAGCCGAGTGTGACGATTCCGTTTTCATCGAAGATCACGGGATCACTCGGCGTGCCGGTGTAAAGGCGCAGCTCGAAACGCTTCGCGGGAGAAAAGGAATAGACGTGATGGCGGATGTTGTCCGAGTTCGGAAAACTCACCGCGGTGCCGCTCGCCACGGGCAACACGAACGGCGCGAACTGATGGTTTTTCTGGTCCATGATCGCGCTCGTGTTGCGCGTCGCGCTCAGGCCCGGCTGGCGCAGGAGAACGATCGCGTCCTCCACGGCTTGTCCGTTCGAGGTGACTTCGACGGAAAGTTCCGCAGCGGCGGCGGCGGCTTGCAAAAACGCGAGGAGCGCGGCGCCGAGCCGGCGCATCATCAGATTCTTCACTGGATCCCCCTGTGTTCGTATTGCGTCAAACCGCCGCACTGCACACGACGGCTAACATAACGCAGTCGCGCCCGGGAGTCTTTTGGAACCGACTCTTATATATACGGCAGTCGAAGACCCTTTTGCGCGGCGCAACCGCGCACACGGGCTTGAAGCGATAAGACCCGCGCAAGCGGCAAAACATTGCAGCGCCAGCTTGTATCGCAGGGGTGGAGTGCCAATGTCTGTAACTCGCATTCCCTTTATATAAGGAGTCCGGGCATGAAACAGAGTGATATGAAAACCGCCGAAACCAAACCCCGCGAGCGGCTTAAAACCATGATGTCGACGATGGCGAGTCACATGCAGGAGCGCATGAGCGGCGCGCAGGAGCAGGTCGGCAGCCATGCAAAGGCGGATGCGGGGCAGGTTGACCAGGTGCTGAACGACTGGCCGAACCCGCCGCAGGAAGTGGCTCGGAAAATGATGAAAAAGTACGGAGTGCCGAACGAAGCGATGTCGACGAAGCTGGTCTGGTACAACCAGGGACCGTGGAAGCGCATCGAGGTGCAGCGCGACGAAATTCCGCATGCCTTTCCAGCACCGCACACCGACTACATCACGCACTTCATCAATTATCGTGTTCCACCCGAGATGCTTGCGGATCTCGCCCGTTTTGACGGTAGCGTGCTGGTCGATCGTACGCGCGGGGAAGCCGCCGCGCGCTGCGACATGGAATCGGCGAACATTCTTTCGCTGAACCTGATGCACGAGATCGTGACGGGCAAGCGCACCGTCGCGGACGCGCGCGAAAAATTCGCGGAGCAGACGGCCGCGTACATGATGAATCGCTCCGCGCCGTATTCCGAGAAGTTGCTCTTCGAACCTCCGAAAGGTGATACCGCTTACGTGGACGAATCGGTGATCGGCGGCGACATGCTGGATCAGATGGCCGAGAAGATGAAGGACGTACTCGGCGGTGATGAGCGGCATCATTGAAAACTGCTTGATGTGGAGCATGTGACATGCACATCCATCATTTGAACTGCATCTCGACCTGTCCCCTTGGTGGAAAGTTGATGGACGGCCGCAGTCGCTCCATCGTCCGGCGCGGTGAGTTGTCGTGTCATTGCCTGCTGATAGAGAGCGACGACGGCTTGATACTCGTTGACACCGGACTCGGGTTGCGCGATGTCGCGGACCCGAAAGGCAGGTTAAGCCGTTTTTTCCTCACGCTGGTCAGTCCGGAATTTCGCGAGGAGATGACCGCTGTTCGTCAGATCGAACGTTTGGGTTTTCAGGCGACGGAGGTGCGTCACATTATTCTCACGCATCTGGATTTCGATCATGCAGGCGGTCTTGATGATTTCCCGCAGGCGACGGTGCACATGCTGCAGAACGAGCGCGATTACGCGGTGTTGCAAAAGACGTGGCTGGACCGGCAGCGGTTTCGTCCGCAACAGTGGTCGACGCGCGACAGATGGCGTGGTTACCGGGCGGGCGAGGGCGAGACGTGGTTCGGATTCGATCGTGTGCACGCGCTTGATGGAATATCTTCCGACATTCTTTTGATTCCGCTCGCCGGCCACACGTTCGGTCATGCGGGCGTCGCGATCCGGCGCAACGACAAATGGCTGCTGCAGGCAGGCGATGCGTATTTTTATCGCCGCGAGATGGACGTGACCTCGCCGACGTGCACGCCGGGATTGCGTTTCTATCAGACCATGATGGAAAAGAATCGTCGTGCGCGGTTATGGAATCAGGAACGTTTAAGAGAGTTGCGCCGTCAGCACGGACATGAAGTCGATATCTGCTGCGCGCATGATGTCGTCGAGTTCGAGCGTCTTTCCGGCCGTTCCGCGCGCATTCCTGTGGAACGTCTGGCCGGTGAAGCAAACCGGCGGCGGCGCGATAACGTACGCAAGCACGACCGGCCTTTCACGATGTAATGTTTGTTACAGCTCGCCCCGGCTTCTGTTTTCTATAGCTCGCCCAGCTTCTATTTTCTACAGCTCGCCCAGCTTCTATTTTTTACAGCTCGCCCAGCTTCTATTTTTTACAGCTCGCCCAGCTTCGCTACCAGCTCCACCTGTCGGTTGATGCCGAGCTTCGCGAATATCGATTTGATCTGCGCGCGTACCGTTCCCGCCGCGACGCCGCGCTCCGCTGCAATCGATTCCGTTGTCTTGCCGCCGGCGATATACAGCGCGACTTCGGTTTCCGCCGCTGTCAGTCCGTACGCCGCTTGCAGTATCGCCGCGCGACGTGCGTCGGTCTGTTTCTCGCCACGTGCGACGACCAGCACGCGCGGCGTGAAACTGAATTCATACGCACGCGCCGGCAGCGTGATGACATCAAGCACCAGTGATGGCGCGCGCGCCTCGCCGTGACGGACGATCACGGTGCGCAACGCGGACGGTCCTGACGTGATGAGTCCGCAGGACGCCGCGGTGATCGCGTCGTTCAACGTTTTTGCATCGATCGCGTTGGTCGCCTGCAACTGTCCCATCCGCAACTGCAATCCACGGCCGCGTTCGATGAGTTTTTCGGCAGTCGGCGTGAACGCCTGCACGTGCCCGTTGCGGTCGCACACAAAGGCCGGAATCGACAACGCTTCCATCGCGCCGACGAGCAGGCTTGCGCCTTGGCCTTCCAGCGCCATCTGCATGCGCACCGCCGCGCGCACGTGCGGCGCGAATGACGCGAACACTTCGCGCTGCTTGTCGGTGATGTGTCCCTGCCGTTGTGAACGCACCACGGCAAGGCCGATCAACATGTCGTTCTGGCGTTCAAGCGTGGTGAGGCAGATGAAGGGGATGTCCCAGGATTTCGCGAATTCCTGGTAGTGCGGATGGCGTTTGTATTCTTCGCGCGTGATGAAGTCCGATTCCGCCAGCACCTTCAGCACCGGTGCGTGCATACCGGCGTTGACGCGCGGATTCATGTTCGGATCACCGCCGCCGTTGGCCGCGAAGTCCTCGTGAAACGCCGGATCCATGTCGGTCAGGATGTTGAAAGGGATAGCCGCGTTGGCGCCGACGCCGATCAGTTCGCCGATCCGTGAACCGGTCGCCTCCGCAAGGCCTGCCAGAGCGGGATGCCAGCCTTTGCTGTCGACCGCGGCGTTATAAAAGGAGTCGGCCAGCGACAGCCACTGCTCATTGCTTTGAATCACCCCAGTCCCCCCAGGTATTTCACGGCATTTAACAATGTACAAGTGCCGGACACAGTATCGCCCGAGTTCGCGGCTTGGGAAAGCCTTTCCGTTACGCGCCGTAAAATATTTTAAATCGTTGATTTGAAACAGTTAAATACGGGCCGTAATGACGCAATGCGTGAATCGGCGACGATTCCGGTCATATCCAATATGAGTGATGCGGTTTTCGGTCTCGCCGTTCAGAATTTTCCTGAGAGCGTTTGACTTCACGCGACAGGATTGATCGACCGTTTCCGGCGAAAGGCGAGCACGGTCGGGTAGGGAAAAGCAGATACCAACAGCGAGGAAAGTTCTATGAGAATGTTCATGGCAGCAGTGACCGTGGCAGGTGCGTTGTCGCTCAGCGGTTGTGCCGGAAGTCTGGGCGGAATGACGGTAGGCGGGCAGCAACCGCAGCAGCGTCCGCAAACGATGGCGCCACAACCCGCGCAACCCGTGAAGCCGCTGCCCGCGGCGGAGCCCGCGCCTGGTGCGCTGTCCACGCAACCGCGCAGAGATCAGTAGTCACGGAAGTGTGACGGCGGCCCTCTCAGGTCTTTCATCGCTCAATGGAATGAAAAGGAAAGACCGGCGCTTTCGCCGTCGCTTGTACCGTCTGTCGATGGCGGACGTTGAGGAAGCCCGGGGAATCCCGGGCTTTTTTTGTCGTCACGATCAGCGGTGAGACTCAGGGGACGAGGAAATCTCGCGGGGAATATTCGCGGCAGGATGCCGCTCCCACAATGCGTCGTTCAGCCGCATTCAGTGCTTCTCGCCGCGCCAACGATTCATAAATGTTGCACGTAACGCTGCTTCGCCTGCATACAAAAAGCTTTCTGCATACCCAATTTTGGTGATGCCTGTATCCGCGCGCGCTGCTAGCCTCTCACGCGCTGCTTTCCGGCCGAAGCGGGTGAGAGATTTGCGCGGATCGGGGCAGTAAGGATCAGCAGCGGAACGATCTCAAGGACGATGCCGTTTCTGTCTGCTCTGGCTCGCATGGCGAAGCAAGTCGGATGCCGGCGACGGTTTTCGCCGGATCGTATGGAAAGAACAAACAGGCAAACAAGGGTGGGACGATGAAAATGAAACGACTCCTGAAATTCACGACAGCGGCCGCGCTCGGCGTTGCCGCAATGCATGCATCAGCGGCGCCGCCGATGGTATCGGACAAGGGCGAGGCGGCGTCCACCGCGGTCATCGGGCAGATGACGATGAAGCGTTTTGAGAGTGCGGATGAGCGCGGCGTCAAGCTGCACAACACCGGCACTGAAACGATCACCGTGCAGGACATTGTCCGCATGACCACGTTGACGCTCACGCCCGGCACGCAGATCGGTCTGAAGTGCGATTCCGTGCGCCATCTTGCGTTGTCCGTTGACGACGCGGTGACGTATGAGTCTGTCGCCTGCGGCAACCGGCTCGAGTTCTCGAACACGGACGGAGGAGCACGGTAATGCGCAAGACATCACTTATGGTTTCGTTTATCGCAGCGGCGCTTCTGGCGACGATGCCGCTGGCTTCCGCGACCGACACCTCGCAGAACTGGTTCGTGAAGAGCGCCGGGATGACCGACGTCGAACTGGGAGGATATATCGCCTTCGATGTCAGCGGCGGCCAGGTCACCATGGAAGTCGAGGAGGTGATGAACTACAGCAGCAGCACGACGTCGGGCACGTTGTATCTGACGCTGTGGATCACGGAAGACGCGACGCCGGAAGGCAACGGTCATGAAATCGCGGAAGTCAGTCTGGGCGAGCTCGGCCCCGGCCAGTACTTCTACGACGTCGTCAAGACGACGGACTACATTCCGCCTTCTGAAAGCGGCACGTATTACGTACATCTGTTGCTGACCGAATATCCGAACATGGATTCGTTCATCGACTCGGTGACGTTCAGTGGCACGCATTATCTGAGCGGCGGAAGCTCCTCGGACGATGGTGACGACGACAGCGGCGGCGGCGCGCTGCATCCGCTGCTGCTGTTCCTGTTACTCGGTAGCGTGGCGACGCGTCTGCGTCGAAGCGGACGTCGTCTGTAATCGGTTTTCAGCGCCGGTGAACAGCGCCGCGAAATCGCAGGCATAAAAAAACCTCCGCCCAAAACCGTCTGGGCGGAGGTTGTTCTCCACTCGCACTAGAGAAATTCGTTGTTGAGGTTCTCCGGAAAACAGCCGGAGAATTTTATTGAAAAGCAGACGTTTCTTTTTATTCCGCGCTTACTGCTGCGGTACCGCGTTCTTCGGCAGGACAACCATGTAGGCGTCGATGTTCTGCACGTTGGCCGTCTGCCAGTTCGAGTTGTACATGATGCGCGTGAAATCACGGTTCACGGCGGCATGCGTTTCGGAGAAATACGTCTCCACGGTGTTATAGGTATGCGCGATGTTGAGGATGCGCGGGTTCGCTTTTGTTTCCACCGCCATCAATTTCTGCACGTACCAGCCCGGCTTTTTCTCCATGTACGTCGAGATCAGCACCCAGCCCGGCTTGTTGAAGTTGCGCGCGGAGATGTGCATCGCCGTCGAATTGTCGTTCTCGTAAATCTGCCACAGCTTCGTGTTCTCGCCCGTCGCGAGATCCCACATTTCAACCCAGCCCGTCTCGTAGTCGCCGGCGACAATCACGTCGCGGCCGTTCGCATCGAGACCGATGTCGGAGTGCGGACCGCGCACGGCAAGACCGACCGCGCTGCTGAAGTCACGCGAGTACGCCATCAGACCGCAGGGCTTGTTCACGGTGCCAAGCTGCGCGCGGCTCGGGCAATTCACGCCGCTGCCATTCCAGGACGGCACGACAAATTTGCCGGACGGACTCATGCTGATGTGATCGGGACGGCCGATACCGTTGCCGTCACGTGAAAAATCAAAAACACCGGTAACGGTGTCGGTGTGCATGTCATACGTGATCATGCCAAGCGGCTGAAAATCCGCGGTTTCAACCTGAAGACCCCAGTAACGGCCGTCCGCGGAAGGCGCACCTTCGGATTTCGTCCACGCGCGCGCGGCGTTCGGCCAGATATCCGTCAGGCTGTTCGCGCCCGGACGCCCGGCGATCGATGCGACGCTGCGAAAGTCGGTAACGACGTTCATTTCATCCGTGGTCACGTCGAAGGTGCTGATGGTCATGCCGCCGTTGTTGTCCATCACGTACAACAGATTCGGATTGGCGGGATGCCACTGCGGCTCGACGCTGCCGCCCTTGAGTCCGAGCTCGCGGACGTAGGCCATGCTGTTCGCGTCGTAGATATGCCATTTGCCCTGCTGCGAATAGATCAACACTTTCGTGTCGTCCGCATTGAAGGGCTGGCGGCGTGAATAGTCGTTACGGGCGAAGCCGGGGAGACCCTCGGCTTCGTGATCCGTTGCGCGCACGACACAGCTCTTGTAGGCCGGATCGGCGTAGGAGCTGCCTTTCTTCGGCTTCGGCAGGTTCTTCGCCGGCGGTGTCTCGTCCTTGCCTTCGATCAAGCGAAAGTTCGGATCATAGAAATCCGCGCAGGCGCCGGGGACGGTGTTGTCCTGCTCGTTGCTGGCCGGCCACGTCTCGCCCGTGCTGTTGTCCGTACTGACCGGCGTCGTGCTGACCGTTGTCGTCGGTGTCTGCGCGACCGGCGTCGTGTCAGCCGCGGCAGGCGAGGTCGAACCGCCGCCACCACCACCGCCGCAACCGGCGACGAGCAGGCCAAGGGGGAGAATCATCTTTGCAAGCTTTGCGTTCATCATGTTGTATCACCTGAATCTCTTGTCGCGAGTGGACCGGCCCGCTGTGCTCAACGCGTTGGCGTGAACGAGGCTTCAGGGATTTGTCAGGAACGCGCTTGTTGCTTACCGGGCGGAACGTGCGTTTCGCTTCCGGGCAACCCCGCTGTCCTGGGCAACGCCCTGGGACCGGTGGCTTTGCGCCCCCACCTCTCGGTGGGTTTGCCTTTACCGTTGAAACCGTTGTCGGCTTCTTGTTTGCCTCGCCCGGTGTGCGGGCGATGGTTGTGGTCTCGCGGAGACCGTGAACGCGGCTTTGCGGATCAGTCGAAGGAGGGCGTTGATTCAGACCCTGCCGATTCGCTTTTCGCCAGCCGTGCCCGGATTGCTCCGTGGACCGGTGCTTTCGATTCAGGGATTGGGGAGCGGGAATGGTCTGACCGGCAGTGTTCGCTGTCGGGCAGCCCCGCTGTCCCGGGAATTCCCTGGACCGGTGGCTTTGCGCCCCCGCCTCACGACGGGTTTGCCTTTCGCTGGATGCACGCAAAAAAATCGCGACGCTCCAGCCGCCTGTTGCCAGGCGCTCAAGGGCGACGCGATTTCGGTTCGGGGATGTTCGGGGCGAGCGGGGGGATCTGACCGGCAGCCGGAGGCGGGTATCGAGACCCTGCCTGATCGCTGTCGGGCAGCCCCGCTGTCCCGGGAATTCCCTGGACCGGTGGCTTTGCGTCCCCGCCTTGCGGCGGGTTTGCCCTTGGTCGCTGTCCTGCCTCCGTGGCGTCTTGCTTCGGCGTACCTGCCTCCAGCGACGGATGCGATATTAGGGATGGGAGGGGTGTAAAAGTGAGAACTGCGTCACGTTTTGATGTCTCCCAATTTGGAGAAACCCTTTAATAACAATAACTTAGGAGTGTATCCGCTCAGAAGGCAGGGGATTGCTTTCAGCAAGTCGAGACCGCTGTCGCGCTACTGCGTTCGCCACATGTTGTTCGAACGCTCGGCGGTGCCACGTCGTCAAAGCACGCATGCGCGAACATCAGTGAGATGTATTCCCTGAGCACGCCCCTCAAAGTGACTGGGCCATGAGGAAATCGCGGTTTGCATACCTCATATGGGAGATGCGCGGATCTGCCCGGTCTCCCAATAATCCGCTCTCTATGTTGCTGACTGGAAACAACGGCGCGCTGAACGTCAGCGCGGCAGCAGACGGGACTCCTTGCAACTATCGCGATCGGGCAGAGGTTTACGATCAACCGGAATCCGATCGCACCCGAAAGACATTCCAGGGTTCGGCGCACAGGCGGCGAGTTTTCTGCGAACACATGATGAGGGTCGGACCGGCGCCGGCATGAACGACGCTGTTCTATAAGGATAAATGGAGAGAAGACGATGAAACTGCGACTGACGTTCATCCTGGGCTTCGCGCTCACCATTGGAGGCTGCGCCGTTTATACGCCGCCGATGGTCCATACGTGGTTTGTGGAAGGCGATATCGTGGCACTGCGTGAATACCTGGCAGACGGTGGCGATCCGAACACGGTAATGACGGCGTTCGGGAATACGCTTCCGCTCCTGCACCATGCGGCCCTGTACGGCAGCGTCGAAGGTGCACGGGAATTGATAGGAGCGGGTGCCAACGTCAACCAGGGTTGGCGAATGGCCAACGTAGCGGCACCGATAACACCCATGGGGCTCGCAATGACAAGACCAGCAATGTTGCGCTTGTTTGTCGACGCGGGCGCGGATACGCGTGGCGCGATTTCCTCGGCCGCGTCGATGCGCTGTGTGGAATGCGTCGAAATCCTGCTTGAGGCCGGTTCCAACATCAATGAGCGATCAGAAATTGGCTACACGCCGCTGATGTCGGCGGTCGGAGCACTGGGCGCGTTCGCATCAACGGGAACGCCGGTCAATGCCACCGAATTGATAGAGTTTCTCGTCCGCAAGGGCGCGGACATCGAAAACGCGATGAGCGCCGCGGCAGCCGGTGGATGCACCATGTGCATCGAGCCGCTTCTGAAGGCGGGTGCCGATATCAACGAGATGTCCGATCTCAACGGCTATTCGAAAATGACACTCTCACCACTGATGCACGCCGCCGACAATGGCAAGTGGGAGATGATGGAAGCATTGCGGGCGGCAGGGGCGGATGAGAGCCGACGCGACATTGTTGGTCGCACGGCGGCGGTCATCGCAACAGAGAAACACCGCGCGATGCAGATCGTCGAGCAGCAGAAGATCGAACAGCAACGGCGCGCCGCAATCCAGCAGCAGCAGGCCGCTGCCGCTCAACGGCAACAACAGGAAAGCGGCGGCTTCCAATGGGGCAAAATGCTCGCGATGGGTGTCGGTGTCGCGGCCGGCGGCCTCGATGAACTCGACAGCGCAACACAGATTGACATCGTAAGCAGTATTGTCCAGGACAGCATGGCGGGCAACGAAGGCATGTCGAACCTGCAGGCCACAGCGAACAATTACTCCCGGCAGCCGGCAAGCAGTGCAAAACCCTTGGCTGGTGGCGGGGGTGTGAGTTATCCGGCGCGACCGAACACGCTTGACGGTCATCCGGCCTGTTCCGGTTATACCGTCGATAACTACAAACAGTATTTCCAGGCGAACAGCAGCGGCCCGGACGTGCAGATGTACCTGAACGCGATTCGACAAGGCTACAGCCAGGCGGATTCCGATCGCACGTACAGCGCATTCCAGGATGCGGCGCGGACGGCGACCGGTTTTTATGAAAGCGCGCGTTAGCGGAACTGACTGACGAAGCCGGAAGCATCGGTCCGCCAGCGTGAACTGACGCTTTCGAAAGAAGCGCGAGCGTCATACGTGCGATGTCACGGATACGCAGAAATGATCACCGGCTTGACTGAAAATGCGTTACAGGTGCGAAAAAAAACGCCTCCGGTTATCGGAGGCGTTTCATTATCAAGCCACGTTCCGTGTGTTTTCAGTTCACTGCCGGAACAGCGTGCTTCGGCAGCACGACCATGTACACGTCCGTGTTCTCATAGTTGGCGGTATTCCAGTTCGAGTTGAAAACGACACGCGTGAAGTCGCGATTGACCGCGGCGTGCGTTTCCGAGAAGTACGTCTCGACCGTGTTGTAGGTGTGCGCGATGTTGAGAATGCGCGGGTTCGCTTTCATCTCCACGGCGAACAGCTTGTTCACGTACCAGCCCGGCTGCTTTTCCATGTAGGTCGATACCAGCACCCAGCCCGGCTTGTCGAAGTTCTTCGCCGAAATATGCATCGCGGTCGAATTGCCGTTCTCGTAGATCTGCCACAGACGCGTTGCCGCTCCCGTGCCGAGATCCCACATCTCGACCCAGCCGCTGGCGTAGTCGCCGGCAACGATCACGTCGCGCCCGTTGGCATCAATGCCGATATCCGAGTGCGGACCGCGAACGGTAAGACCCTTCGCGGAACTGAAATCGCGCGTGTACGACATCAGACCGCACGGATTGTTGCGCGTGCCGAGTTCCGAGCGGCTCGGGCAGTTTTCGCCGGCACCGTTCCACGATGGCACAACATATTTACCGGACGGACTCATGCTGATGTGATCGGGCGCGTCGATGCCGCCACCATCGCGCGCGTAATCGAACACGCCGGTGATGACGTTTTCCTGAAGATCGTAAGTGATCATGCCAAGCGGCGTACCGCCGCTGGTTTCCACCATCAGTCCCCAGTAACGCGCATCCGCCGACGGGCTGCCTTCCCAATGCGTCCAGAGACGCGCCGCGTTCGACCACACCTGCAGAATGCTGGTTGCGCCGGAGTAGCCGTTGATGCTTCTCACGTTGCGGAAATCCGCGACGACTTTTCTTTCGTTCGTCTTCACGTTGACAGTGCTGATGGTCATGCCGCCGCGGTTCGGGAACACGTACAGGACGTCCGGGTTCGTCGGATGCCACTGCGGTTCGACACTGCCGCCGCCGAGTGAAAGCTTGCGGATGTATTTCGTCGTTTTCGCATCGTAGAGATGGAACTCGCCGTCAAGCGAATGCACGAGCACGCGTGAATCGTCCGCGTTGAACGGCTGAATGCGCGAATACAAATTGCGCGACTGCGTCGCCAGTCCTTCCTTCTCGTGATCCGCGACGCGCACCACGCACGTCTTGTACGCGGGATCCTTGTACGGCACGCCCTTCGCCGGTTTCGCGAGGCTGCTGCTCATTCGCGTGGTGTCCTTGCCTTCAATGAGACTGAAGCCGGACGCATAGAAATCCGCGCACAATCCGCTTGCGACACTGAACTGCCAGCTGTGACTGCTGCCGAGCGCGTTGCCGGCGAGATCAGTGATGCTGCCGTTCACGGTCGCCGTGTATGCGCCGTCCGTGAGTGCGGTCTTCGGTTGCAGTACAAGTTGCGTGTCATTGACGCTGAAGTCGAACGCGATCGCACCGGACGGACCGTTCACAGTGATCGATGACGCGCTCACCGAACCCGGCGCAATGGCTTCGTCAAACACCACGACAAGATTGTCGGACGCAGCGGCGGAACTGCTGCGATCTTCGGGCGTGGTGGAAACCACGCTCGGCGACTGCTTGTCGCTGGTGGTATCGCCAGGTTCAGTTGGTTCGGGATTCGTCGGCGTCGGATCATCCGGTACCGGAGTCGTCGGCGTTGTCGGTGCGGGATCTGTCGGCGCAGGCGTCGTCGGTGTTTGACCAACGGGATCAGTGTTCGTGTCCGAAGAAGAACTGCCATTGCAACCTGCAAGCGCGAGGCCGATAGGCAGAATGAGAGTAACGAGTTTGTTCACGCTGTTCATTGGCTTTACCTGGTACGTCTGTGCCGGTGAAAACCGGCGACGCACTCGAGCGCATCGCAGAGCGATGTGATCGAGTGCGGGATACCAGGGAGTTATCGGAACGCGGTGAACCTTGACCGGACGCGATGGACGCGAACGGAACGTTGCGTCAATCGTGACCGGGCAACCCCGCTGTCCCGGGAACAACCCTGGACCGGTGGCTTTGCGTCCCCGTCTTGCGACGGGTTTGCCTTTGCGTCACGGCAGTGAACGTGAGATGCACGTTCGTAAAGAAATGGCTCGTGACTTCGAGCGAGGAGACTAATTGTCAAATATGCAAACAATATGGTTAAAGCGCGCAGAAAACGTGCGCGTTCTGAGCGGTTCCACCTGCAAGTGATGCGGAAAAACCGTGCCGATATCGGTGCAGTTGAAGGGCGTGATGTCGTTTTGCGGAGGACAGTCGATGACTGCAATTGTAAAAGCGACATGCCTGACGTGAATGTGTGATTTGGCGTGCGATTTCGATTTTCCGTTACAATTCCGCACGCTTTGCCGTTGCCTCCGTAGCTCAGCTGGATAGAGCGTCCCCCTCCTAAGGGGAAGGTCGCAGGTTCAACTCCTGCCGGGGGCACCAGACCTCTCTTGTTCAGGACTCTATATATAAGAGTCTTTCCGTCAGCGCGCCGCCAGTCGCTTGTCAATAATCACGACCCGGTCGAGCAGGCGTTGCAGCTCGCCGTCCGCCGCCAGAAAATCGGCGCCGCGCTGTTCCAGGTCGGCCTGGATTTCAATGCGGATGTCATGGATGGTCGCCGCCTGTTGCGCGCGGATAAGGATGTCCAGATCGGTGACAGGCGATGGATTCGCGAGCAGGGCGGCGATAAGCAGACAGGTCTTCATTGCGGTTCTCCTTTGCATTTTGTGGCTTGATGCCGGAGCCAAGGATAGGGCGGGCGCGTGACAGCAAAGTGACCGCGGTATTGCGAAACGGAAAAGATTCGCGGACGCCGTCGTGGCGTCGAATCGCGCTTCAAACCCCCGCCAATACTGGATTTTTCCCCGCCACGGCATTTCTTATTGAGGCCGATTCCGCTAAACTTTTGCGCCTGCGTCGCCGAGCCACCGGTCATGTTCCCGCCTTGCCTCACCCGGCAATCGACGGGTCCGGAATACCCGGCCGGTTCGCGGCATGTTTTCTGGAGTTCACGGCAAATCACCGTCACCGTCGGGACACCCTGGCAAAGATCGTCGGACAATGAACGACTCTTACGAACAGCAATTACGCTCCTCCCTGTTTTCGGGCGGCAACGCCGCTTACCTTGAAGAACTTTACGAACAGTACCTGGAAGACCCGGACAGCCTTTCCGATGGCTGGAAGGATTTCTTTCGCGGTTTTCAGTCCGGCATGTCGGAAGGCGGAGATGTTCCGCATGGTCCGATCGTCGCGGAATTCACGCGGCGTGCGCGCGGACCGCGCGTCGCGGCCGTTGCGGGGATCAATCCGGCGCTGATCGAAAAGCAGGCCGCGGTGATGCGTCTCATCGAGGCGTATCGTGCGCGTGGACATCGTCGCGCGAATCTCGATCCGCTTGGCCTCACGCCCCAGGCGAACGAGCCGGACCTCGATCTCGCCTACCACGGTCTTTCGGACGGCGATCTGGACACCGAATTCAGCACGATTTCGCTGACCGGTCCGGACCGCATGAAACTGCGCGACATTCTCGCGCTGCTGCGCCAGACCTACGCGGGCTCGATCGGCTTCGAGTACATGCACGTCACCAACAACGACGAGCGCCGCTGGCTGAAGGACACCATCGAAGCGAGCCGCGGCAAGCTCGATATGAGCGCGGACGACAAGCGCGCGGTGCTCGAACAGCTCACCGCGGCCGAAGGCATGGAGAAATACCTGCACACGCGGTTTGTCGGGCAGAAGCGCTTTTCGCTGGAAGGCGGCGAAAGCCTGATTCCTCTTCTTAATGACATCATCCAGCGCGGCGGCACGGCCGGCGTGCAGGAGATGGTCGTCGGCATGGCGCATCGCGGCCGTCTGAACGTGCTCATCAATGTGCTTGGCAAGTCGCCGAGCGATCTCTTTTCGGAATTCGAAGGCGCCTACGATCCGAAGGTCACCGACCGTTCGGGCGACGTGAAATACCACCTCGGCTTTTCTTCCGATATCCGCACGCCGGGCGGCAACGTGCATCTCGTACTCGCGTTCAATCCGTCACATCTCGAGATCGTGAATCCCGTGGTCGAGGGTTCAGTGCGCGCGCGTCAGGACCGCCGTGGCGACAAGCGCGGCGCGAAGGTGATGCCGATCCTGATCCACGGCGACGCCGCGTTCGCTGGGCAAGGCGTGGTCACGGAAACCTTCCAGCTTTCGCAGGCGCGCGGGTTCTATACCGGCGGCACGATTCACGTTGTGGTGAACAATCAGGTCGGCTTCACCATCAGCAACCCGGACGACGCGCGTTCGACGACGTATGCGACCGACGTCGCGAAGATGATCGAGGCGCCGATCCTGCACGTGAATGCGGACGACGCCGAAGCGGTGATCTACACCACGCGTCTCGCGCTCGAATACCGCATGAAGTTCAACAAGGACGTGGTCATCGATCTCGTCTGCTATCGCCGGCACGGTCACAACGAAGGCGACGAACCGTCCGCCACGCAGCCGGTGATGTACAAGACCATCAAGCAGCACAAGACCACGCGTGAACTGTACGCCGAACAGTTGCAGCAGGCGGGCGCGGTTGATGAAGCGACAACGCGGAAAATGGTTGAAGACTACCGTGCGGGTCTTGATGAAGGCCGTACGGTGGCGCCCGCCACGCTCGGCATGATCGGCAACGAATACACGGCCGACTGGACGAAGTTCGACCAGACCGCGTTGGACGCGAAAATCGATACCACGTTGAAGGCGGAACGCGTCCGGAAACTCGGCGAAGCGATCACGACGATTCCCGATGACTTCAAATTGCACAACCGCGTGCAGAAAGTCATCGAAGATCGAAAGAAGATGCTCGACGGCGAGCAACCGATGGATTGGGGTTTTGCAGAAACAATGGCGTACGCTGCGCTGCTGACCGATCGATTCTCGGTGCGACTCACCGGGCAGGATTCCGGTCGCGGCACGTTCTTTCATCGTCATGCCGTGCTGCATAACCAGGTCGACGGCTCAAACTTCATTCCGTTGAGCACGCTCACCGACGACAAGTCACGTTTCACCGTCGTCGATTCACTGTTGTCGGAAGAAGCCGTTGTCGGTTTCGAATACGGCTACAGCACCGCTGACCCGAACAGTCTTGTCATCTGGGAAGCGCAGTTCGGCGATTTCGCGAACGGTGCGCAGGTGGTGATCGATCAGTTCCTCGCCGCGGGCGAAGCGAAATGGGGCCGGCTCTGCGGTCTCACGCTGTTCCTGCCGCACGGTTACGAAGGTCAGGGGCCGGAACACTCTTCCGCGCGTCTGGAGCGGTATCTGCAACTCTGCGCGCAGCACAACATGCAGGTCTGCGTTCCGACCACGCCGGCACAGATGTTCCACATGCTGCGCCGGCAGATGGTGCGTTCACTGCGCAAGCCGCTGATCGTGATGACGCCAAAGAGTCTTCTGCGTCACAAGCTGTCGGTATCGCCGCTGGACGATCTCGAGCACGGTCATTTCCATCACATCATTCCCGAGATCGATGAGCTGGACGGGAAGGATGTCGAGACCGTCGTGTTCTGTTCGGGCAAGGTTTACTACGATCTGCTCGAAGCGCGTCGCGCGGATGAACGCAACAACGTCGCGATCGTGCGCGTCGAACAGCTGTATCCCTTCCCCGAGAAGGAATACGAAGAACAGCTGAAGAAATATCCGAACGCGAACGACATCGTCTGGTGTCAGGAAGAACCGATGAATCAGGGCGCGTGGTATCAGATTCGTCATCGTTTGCACGCGGGTCTGCAGGCGCGACACGAACTGCGTTACGCAGGTCGGGAACACGCCGCGTCGACCGCCGCCGGTTATTACCAGATGCATGTCGCCGAACAGCAGGCATTGATCGGGAACGCGCTCGAAGGCAGCAAGCACAACAAGAATTCACGCAAGAAAACTGGAACGGAGAAGGCATGAGCATCGAAGTCAAGGTTCCGCAACTTCCGGAATCCGTCGCGGATGCGACGCTGGTCAACTGGCACAAGAAAGCAGGTGATCGCGTCGAGCGCGACGAGAACCTCGTCGACATCGAGACCGACAAGGTCGTGCTCGAAGTGCCGGCACCCGCGTCCGGCGTGCTGAAAAGCATCAAGATCGAGGACGGCACCACGGTCACCGGCGGTGAGGTGATCGGAATCATCGAAGAAGGCGAGGCTGCCGTCGCGGAAGAAAAACCCGCCGCGAAACAGGAAGCGCCGAAAGCCACCGCCGCACCGGAAGAAGAGGAAGAATCCTCTTCCGCCGGCAAGCCGCTCAGTCCGTCCGTCCGCCGTCTTGTCGAAGAACATGAACTCGATCCGGCGAAGATCAACGGCACCGGCAAGGATGGCCGTCTGACCAAGGCCGACGTTCTGGAATACATGGAAAAGGGCGGCGACAAGGCGGCGAAGTCCGCGCCGGCTGCGAAGTCCGCCACATCGGCTTCCGGCAGTGCGCCGCGTGCGACCGGTACGCGTGAAGAACGCCGCGTACCGATGACGCGCCTGCGTGCGCGCGTTGCGGAACGCATGATGGAAGCGAACAACGAAACGGCGATGCTCACTTCGTTCAATGAAGTGGATCTCTCGGCCGTGATGGAACTGCGCAAGAAGTACAAGGATGTCTTCGAGAAACAGCACGGCGTGAAGCTCGGCTTCATGGGTTTCTTCGTCAAGGCCGCGATCGAAGCGCTGAAGAAATTCCCGGTGGTGAATGCGTCCGTCGAAGGCAGCGATGTGATCTATCACGATTACTTCGACATCGGCATTGCGGTTTCCACGCCGAAAGGTCTCGTGGTGCCGGTGGTGCGTGATGCAGACCAGCTGAGTCTTGCCGATGTGGAGAAAGCCATTGGCGATTACGCGAAGAAAGCACGTGAAGGCGGTCTTGCGCTGGAAGACATCACCGGTGGCACGTTCACGGTCACCAATGGCGGCGTGTTCGGTTCGCTGATGTCCACGCCGATCCTGAACCGTCCGCAAAGCGCGATCCTCGGCATGCACGCCATCAAGGAACGCGCGGTTGTCGTCGACGGTCAGGTTGTCGCGCGCCCGATGATGTATATCGCACTCACCTACGATCATCGCATTGTCGATGGTCGTGAAGCGGTGCTGACGCTCGTCACGATCAAGGAGATGCTGGAGGACCCGGCGCGATTCCTCATCGGCGTCTGACGCACGTCTTTTGTCCTGATACTGCGTTGCAGGGATTTTCTGTCGCTCGTCATTACACAGGCGGTAACTCCTCGCGACAGAAAATTCCGCGCCGTGTCTCAGAACAAAATCCGCAGCGTCAGACGATCTCGATAACGTTTTCGAACTGAATAAAAGAATTTAGGAGTGGAGATGAGCAAGTCTTACGACGTGATCGTGATCGGCGGCGGTCCCGCAGGGTATCCGGCGGCGATCCGCGCTGCGCAGAACGGTCTGAAGGTCGCGTGCATCGATTCGTGGAAAAATTTTGACGGTTCGCATGCCTTCGGCGGCACCTGCCTGAACGCAGGCTGCATTCCATCGAAAGCGATGCTCGAATCTTCCGAAATGTTCCACAAGGCGAATCACGAGCTGGCTGCGCACGGCGTGAAGCTTGGCAAGGTGGAACTTGATCTCGCCACGATGCAGAACCGTCGCGGCACGATCGTGAAGCAGCTGACGGGCGGCATCGCGCAGTTGTTCAAGGGAAACGGCGTGGATGGCATCAAGGGTCATGGTCGTTTGCTGAAAAACGGCAAGGTCGAAGTCACCGACTTCGATGACTCGTCGAAGAAGGAAACTTATGAGGCGAAGCACGTCATTCTCGCCGCCGGCTCACAGCCGATCGAACTGAAGGCTGCGCCGTTCGATGGCGACCGCATCATCGATTCATGGAACGCGCTGGAGTTGAACGAAGTGCCGAAGCGTCTCGGCGTTATCGGTGCAGGTGTCATCGGTCTTGAGCTTGGTTCGGTCTGGAAACGTCTCGGCGCGGAAGTCACCATTCTTGAAGCGCAGGAAAATTTCCTTTTCATGGCCGATCAGGAACTCGCGAAGACCGCGGCGCGGGAGTTCAAGAAGCAAGGTCTTGAGATCAAGCTTGGCGCGATGATGACCGGCGCGAAGGCGTCGAAGAAGGACGTCACTGTCGCTTACAAGGACAAGGACGGCGAGCATGAACTGAAAGTCGATCGCCTGATCGTCGCTGTCGGACGCCGCCCGTACACAGGTGACCTCATTGAAGAAGGTTCGGGTGTGAAACTCGACGAGCGCGGCTTCATCAAGGTTGACGAAGACTGCCGCACGGATGTGAAGAACATCTGGGCTGTCGGTGACTGCGTGCGTGGTCCGATGCTTGCGCACAAAGCGACGGAAGAAGGCATTGCGGTCGCCGATCACATCGCCGGCAAGGTCGCGGAAGTGAATTATGAAGTGATCCCGTCGATCATCTACACGGCGCCGGAAATCGCGTGGGTCGGCAAGACTGAAGAAGAACTCAAGAAGGAAAACGTGCCGTACAAGAGCGGCAAATTCCCGTTCGCGCCGAACGGCCGCGCAAAGGCGATGGAAGCGCAGGCGGGTTTCGTGAAGATGCTCGCGCACAAGGAAAGCGACGAGATTCTCGGCGTTCACATTGTCGGGCCGATGGCCGGTGAACTGATCGCGGAACTTGTCGTTGCCATGGAGTTTCGTGCGAGTGCGGAAGACATTCAGCGCACCGTTCATGCGCATCCGACGCTGAGCGAAGCGATCCATGAAGCGGCGCTTGCGGTGGATAACATGATGATTCATGGTGTCAACAGAAAGTAGCACTTCCATGGGGAGCGGTCTTTTTCGCCGCTGACGTTGTTGGAAGTCGCCTCGCAATCCTCATGTATTACTTATACATTCCGGTTGCTCGGCGCCTTCCGCCTAGCCAGCGACGAAAAATCCTCGCTCCTGATCACCGACTTTGGTTGAATTTGAAGGGACGCCACGGCGTCCCTTCTTTTTTGGCATTACAGAAATACTTATTCATGAAAAAAATTATCGCTGCAATTCTCCTGGCGCTCTCATTGCCCGCGCAGGCCGCCGTCGTTTTCATGTATCACCGTTTCGGCGAGAGCGACTATCCGTCGACGAACGTGACGCTCGCGCAGTTCGCGGCGCATCTCGATCATCTTGAACGTGAAGGCTTCGACGTCTGGCCGCTGCCGAAGCTGGTTTCGCACTTGAAGAATGGCGAACCGGTGTCCGACAAGGTCGTGGCAATCACGATCGATGACGCCTACGCCAGCGTTTACGACCGCGCATTTCCGCTGCTGAAAAAACGCGATCTGCCGTTCACGGTGTTCGTCGCGACCGATCCCGTTGATCAGAGCCTGTCCGGTTACATGAGCTGGGATCAGCTGCGGGAACTGCATCGGGCCGGCGTGACGCTCGCGAACCACGGCGCGTCGCACGATTACCTGGTCCGCCGTAACGCAGGCGAATCCGAAGCGGAGTGGCAACGCCGCGTGCGCGAGGACATCGTTCGCGGACAGCGGCGTCTGCAAGAAGAGCTCGGTGAAGACGTGAACGAATCGCCGCGACTGTTTGCCTATCCTTTCGGTGAATACAACGCGACGATGATGACCATGCTCGAACAAATGGGTTACGTGGCCTTCGGTCAGCACTCCGGTGCGCTTGGGTTACACGATAACCTGCGCGCGCTGCCGAGATTCCCGGTGAATGAACGTTACGGCGAAATAGCGGATTTTTCGTTAAAGGCGAACACGTTGCCGTTTCCCGTGCTCGATGCGTCGCCGGTTGATCCTGTCGTGACAAGCGACGTCGCGCCGGTGCTGACATTGACGTTTGCTGACAGCGCCGCGAATCTCGAACAATTCAGTTGTTACTTCGGCGGCGAGCGAATGACGGTCGAATGGCTCGGCGATTCGCACCGCCGTGCGCGAATTTCAGCGCAGACTCCGCTGGCAGGAGGCCGCAGCCGCTATAATTGCACCGCGCCTCATCGAACCGCGAATCGCTGGTATTGGTACAGTCATTTGTGGATAGGTCAGCGGGAGTGAAAAGTTAAAGGTAAAAAGAAAAAAGCAGTTGGTCCGAACTTGTCGCGCGTCCCGTCAACCGACTTTTAACTTTTATTCATTCTTCACGCTGCAATTCTAGCGTCGGTAGATCGTGCAATCCGTTGTATTCGATGATCTCTCGAATCTCGCTGACGTATTCCTCGCCACGTGCGGAGTATCGCGTCAAGCCTGCGGCGAGTTCGATCGCGTCAGGCAATTCGCCGCGCGCGCGTTGAGCGGCACGCCGGTCACGAAGTTCGCGATAGGCGGGACCGACGTTGATGGTGTGAAGATAATTTTTTACCGCCGCGCCCAGATCATCAAAGACGCGCACAAAGTGCCGCGCGTCGCTCGCGCGTCGTTTCGGCGCGATGCCGGATTTCCTGTCCCAGGTCCACATGCCAAAAAGATTGTTCGCCTCACGTGCGAAGCGCGACGTGCCCCAGCCGCTTTCATTCGCGGCTTGCGCGAGCACCAGCGCCGCCGGAACGATGTCAACGCGACGAAGCAGCATCGCACGCGTTTCTGTACGATCGAGGTTGCCGCCGACATTGAAACGGCTTGCGATGGCGCGTACGCGCGAAGCCGCCGGTCCTGCTTCCGGAAGTGTTTCGAACGCAGCGAACGTGCGTTCAAGGAACTCACGCTGTTCGCGCAAGTGACGGTTTTCGGCGGCGACGAGCGGGGCGAGGATGCGAAAGAAAAGTGTTTTGCGTTTCGCGACGGTGAGCGCGTCGAGATCGACCGGCATGGCTTGCACCGCAATCGCAGGTACTGATGCGGTTTCGGTTTGCGTGGCAGAAGACGCGTTCGATGCAGGCGCAGGTGGCCAGTAGTAATCGAGTTCGGCGAAGACCGCTTCAAGTTCCGCGGCGTCACTGACTGCGATGCTCTGCAACTGCGGATCAGGTTGCGAGGGTGATGGCTCCGGCATGACGCGGATCAGGAGCCATGCCAACAGCACGGGTAGCACCACCACCACCCATTGCCAGGCGGCGTTTTGTCGAACAACGTGTGTCATGCAGATGTTCTGCGTTTCGCGTCGTAGATTCCCGGCAGCGTGTTCAACCGGTTCAACAGTCGACTGAGTTGCGCAAGATCGCGGACTTCCAGTGTCAGATCGATCACGACAGTGCTCGCTTCCGCTGTGTGGTTGGCGTTCAAGGCCAGGATGTTCACCTTCTGGTCCGCCATCAGTCCCGCGATGTCGCGCAGAAGGCCTTGGCGGTCCTGCGCGTCGACGCGGATATCGACGGGATGACTGCTCGTCGTTTCATCACTCCAATCGACAACGACAACGCGATCCGGTTCCCGACTTTCAAGGTGCAGGAGATGCGCGCAATCGCTTCGATGCACGGAAATTCCCCGGCCGCGCGTGATGTAGCCGCGAATGGTGTCCGGCGGTACGGGCTGGCAGCAGCGCGCGAAACTGAGGAGCAGGTCGTCGACGCCCGACACACTGAGACTTCCTTGCCTGCGCCGCGTTCCAGGTTTTCGTACCGGTACGGCCGGCGATTCGTGCAGTCCCTTCAGACGCTGCAATGCGTTGCCTAATTGCGTGATGGAAACATCACCGGCGCCAAGCGCGATGTGCATCGCGTCCGCGTCCTGGAGCTTCAGGTGCCGCGCAATGTTTTCCGGTGTTACATCCTGCATGCCAAGACGCATCAGTTCGCGTTCCAGCAAGGTCTTGCCGCGCGCAAGATTTTCATCGTGCGATTGTTGCCGGAACCAGTAGCGGATCTTGTCGCGCGCGCGTGAACTGCGTGTGTAACCCGCATGCGGATTCAACCAGTCGCGGCTCGGATCGCCCTGTTTGACGGTAATGATTTCGACGCGATCGCCGGTCTTGAGTGCATAACTCAACGGCACGATACGCCCGTTCACTTTCGCGCCGCGGCAACGATGTCCGATCTCGGTGTGCACGTGATATGCGAAATCCACAGGCGTCGCGCCGGCCGGCAGATCGATGACCGCACCTCGTGGTGTCAGCACATAGATACGTTCTTCAAAAACTTCATCCTGAAAACGGTCGATGAAATCGCCGCCTTCGGATTCGAGCAACAACCTCAACCACGCCACTTTTTCTTCCAGCGCGACATCGCGACCCGCGCCTTCCTTGTAGCGCCAGTGAGCCGCAACACCGAGTTCGGCGTGGTTGTGCATGTCCTGCGTGCGAATCTGGATTTCAATCGCGCGGTCTTCGGGCCCGAACACGGCGGTGTGCAGCGACTGATAATTGTTGCCTTTCGGCGTCGCGATGTAATCGTCGAATTCCTTCGGAATGTGCCGCCAGCGTCCGTGCACAAGACCGAGCGCCGCGTAGCAGTCTTTCACGGATTCCACGAGCACGCGCACCGCGCGCAGGTCATACAGTTCATCGAGGTCCACATCCTTGCGCTGCATTTTCTTCCAGATGCTGTAGATGTGTTTCGGCCGTCCTTTCACCTGTCCTTCGATGCCGTTGATGTCGAGCAGGTTGCGCAGTTCGGCGATCACCGCCTGAATATAGGACTCGCGTTCGCGACGTTTTTCGTTCAGCGCTTTCGCGATGCGCTTGTAGGTATCCGGCTCCGCGTAACGAAACGCGAGATCTTCGAGTTCCCATTTCAGTTGCCAGATGCCGAGACGGTTGGCGAGCGGTGCGTAGATTTCGAGTACGCGTCGCGCCGCGTGCCGTTGTTCGCTCTTCGATGCGGTTTTCAATTCGCGCAATCGCAGGAGTTCGTCGGCGAGCCGGATCACGATGGTGCGAATGTCCTGCACCATCGCCAGCAGCATCTTGCGGATGTTCTCGGCTTGCGAGCGCGGCTCCGGATGGTCGCCGTCAAGATCCGGTTCTTCGCCGGGTCGCGGCAATGCAGCGGCGCCGGCGGCGAGTCCCGCAACTTCGTTTCCGCAAGCGGTCGTGATGTCTGTCGATGACAACTTTCCCGCCGCGTGCGCGGGCAATAACATCGCAGCCGCGAGAATTTCGGGCTGCAGCCCGAGCCCGTCGATGATGGCTGCAAGCGCCTCACCGCGGTCCGAGAAAACGGGCGGCTGGTGCGCGAGCAGGGCCACGGCCTTGTCCACGACCGTGGCCGCGGTATCGTTTTGTGAAGGAAGATTATTCATTGTCTGCCAGCCCCGACGGCGGATGCTGCCGTCACGGCAATACGGTTATCATACGCGCTGGCCGAAAGGCCCCTTAAGCAACAATCCAGGAGAGATTCATGCTGCGTTCCCGCATCATACTGTTTTTTATGGCTTTTTTCTTCCCCTTGAGTGCCACTGCCGCCAAACTCGACTTCAACCTCTCGGACGAGGCTTTTCTGGTGCGTTACACGACCACGGCGACCGAGGGTGGCATGCAAGTGGACTACGGCCTGTTGCACCAGGAAGACGACGTCTATGTCGGCTCGCTTGGCTTGCATCTCGTCGATAACGCGGGCACGGAAACATCACCGTTTCAGGTCGGCCTTGGCGGCCGTCTGCAGTTCATCGAAACGGATCCGGCATCCGGTGGTGTTATCGCGCTCGGCGCGTGGGGGCGTTACAACTTCTCGAACGCCAACCGTTTTGCCGTTGCGGCCAACGTGCATTTCGCGCCCGATGTCACCTCGTTCGGCGATGTCGAAAACTTCCTCGAGTACGGTGTTCGCGCG